>Ga0256405_10000800_pt1 | contig 97130 bp, 109 predicted proteins | sample RumenRJG_02DNA_FD_189096 | JGI IMG/M metagenome (GOLD analysis project Ga0256405, IMG submission 189096) | Bovine rumen microbial communities from Lethbridge, Alberta, Canada - RJG_02 | ecosystem: Host-associated > Mammals > Digestive system > Stomach > Rumen | place: Canada: Alberta...
TATATTTACCCCCCCCTACCCTTGTTGGGCAAGTTTTTCTAATTTTAATTTTTGGTCATATTCAATCAAAAGCCCGATGAGCTCTTCTAAATCACCGTCAATTACCGTCCAAACATTCAAATTATGTCCTATACGATGGTCTGTCAAACGACCTTGAGGGAAGTTATATGTTCTTATACGTTCAGATCTGTCACCTGTACCAACCTGAGAACGTCTTAAGTCCGTAACTTCTTGCATTTGTTTTTGAACTTCCAAATCATAAAGTTTTGAACGCAAAATTTCCATCGCACGTTCTTTGTTTTGGAGCTGTGAACGTTCTTCTGTACAGAAAATCATAATTCCTGTCGGTTTGTGGAACAGTCTTGCTGCGGTTTCAACCTTGTTAACATTCTGACCGCCTGCGCCGCCTGAACGGGCAGTAGACATTTCGATATCTTCAGGTCTAATTTCGATTTCAACATCATCAACCTCCGGCATAACAGCAACTGTTGCAGTTGAAGTGTGAACACGTCCCTGTGATTCAGTTTCCGGAACCCTTTGAACACGGTGAACTCCGGATTCATATTTTAATTGAGAATATACTGAATCACCTTTTATAGAAATAATAATTTCCGAGTATCCGCCTGCTTCACATTCTGTTTTAGAAAGAATTTGAGTTTGCCAGCCTTTTTTATCCGCAAACTTTAAGTACATTCTCGCAAGATCACCAGCGAAAATATTGGCTTCATCTCCGCCTGCACCACCGCGGATTTCAAGCATAATATCTTTATCATCCATAGGGTCTTTAGGAAGTAAAAGTCTTTTCATTCTTTCTTCAAAATCAGGAAGTTTTGCCTCATTCTCTTCGATATCAGCCTTCAACATGGCACGCATATCTTCATCTTTTTCGCCTTGCAAAAGTTCTTTATCATCCTCTATTGCATCTGTTGCCTTTTTCCAAGCATAATAAAGTTCAACTGTTTCTTCCATTGATTTTCTTTGCTTTGACAGGTCTCTAAACTTATTATAATCCTGTATTACCGCAGGATCAGAAAGAGTTTCTCCCAACTCTTTGTATTTTGCTTCTATTTGAAGTATTTGTTCTAACATATCTTTCATACTTCAATCATATCAAGAAAATATTTTTTTTCAAATTTAAAAACCTACTATAAAAACTATTTCGTATTTTTATAATCCCAAGTAATATTATTTTTAACAATTCTTGCGGGATTTCCTGCAATAATACAATTTGTTTCACTAAATTCTTTGGTAACATTACTCCCCGCACCCACAATACAATCATCAGGTATTGTTACATTTTTCATTATTCGAACATCTCTTGCAATCCATACATGATTTCCGATATTGATACCTTTTCTTGGGATATTAAGGCATTTATTTGTCTTTACGTCCAATACAGAATGATAATCACCAAGCATAAATTTTGTATCCTGACCAAACATACAATTATCACCAATAACTATATTCAAATTATCCAACAGCCCAAAATCAAAGAAACAAAATCCGTTTTGATACCAATTTTTACCGATAATAAGTTTATTATTAGACCCAAAAGCTTTTGCCTGGATATTATGAATAGAACGACAAGAAGAAAATATACAAATATAATTATTATCACCTTCTACTTTTATATGTGACCTGTTAACCAATAACCTTCTTTGAAATTTAATCGGTTCATAAATTTCTATTATAGAGTTTTTACCTTTGAATCTGACACTCAATCCAAAATAATTGAAACATTCTACTACTTTACCATCTTTTTTATGTACTATTATTCTGTTTCCGTTTCTATACCACCTACATAAACAAAATAACAATAATCGTTTAATACTACTAAGCAATTTATCACCCTTGTACTTACAGATAACCATACATAGTATGGTTATAAATAAATATATACAATGGGTATAATATTGTCAAGTAAAATGTAAGGGTATATGTATGTCTTTTGAACGAAAATTAATGAGAAATGGTAATGGTTGGGCTCTTAGTATAAATTCAACAATTTTAGGGTTATTGGACGTTAATCCGGAAATAAATATGGTCAAATACAGTATCGAAAATAATAAACTAATTATTACTAAAAGCGATAAAAAAATTGATACTAAGAATTTAAAAATTTAATATATTAAAAAAGAGCACAGTAAACCTATGCTCTTTTTATATATTACGCCGGTTATATTACTATGTAATTACCAGCTTGCTTTTGTAACGCCAGGAAGCAAACCTTCGTGAGCCATTTTTCTCAAACAGATTCTGCAAAGACCGAAATCTCTGTGGTAACCGTGAGGTCTGCCACATATACTGCATCTGTTGTGAAGTCTAACTGCCGGATATTTGCCTGCAGCTACTAACTTTTCACGTTTTGCTTCTTTGTCCATCATCGCTTTCTTAGCCATGAATTTCTCCTTTATGATTTATTTATATTACTGTCTTATTTATTCATACCTTTGAATGGCATTCCGAGAAGTTTTAATAATTCTCTTGCTTCTTCATCAGTTTTTGCTGTTGTGATAACTGAAACGTTCATACCTTTTACTAAATCAACTTCTTCGTATGAAATTTCAGGGAATAATGCTTGTTCTTTCAAGCCTAATGTATAATTTCCTCTACCATCAAAACTCTTTGCACTTACACCACGGAAGTCACGAATTCTTGGTAATACTACGCAAATTAATTTTTGCATAAAATCATACATTCTTTCACCACGCAATGTTGCCATTGCACCAACAGGCATACCTTCTCTTAACTTGTAAGATGCTATAGATTTTTTTGCTTTTGTTACTACAGCTTTTTGGCCTGCGATTTTTGTTAATTGATTTTCAATTGCTTCTGCAATTTTTGAGTTGTGAGATGCTTCACCTACACCCATGTTTAAAACGATTTTAACCATTTTTGGTACTTGATGAGCATTTTTGTATCCGAATTTTTCCTTTAATGCAGGAATTACATCTTCAACATATCTTGTTTTTAAGTCTTTTGTTTTTGTCATTTTTCCATTTCCTTTACTATTGGTATTAATGTCGTACCGAGTAAATACTCACTACACATTAAGCATCTAGCTGTTCACCGCATTTTTTACAAACGCGTACTTTTTTACCGTCAACTACTTTCATTGTCGGTCTTGTTGCTTTTTCACAAGCAGGACATACTATCATAACGTTTGAAGAATCCATTGGAGCTTCAAGTTTGATAAGTCCACCTTGAATTCCGGCAGCAGGTTGAGGCTTTTGAGCTTTAGTAACCATATTCAATCCTTCAACAGTTACTTTGCCGTCAACACGATCAACTTTTTTGATGTTGCCGATTTTTCCTTTGTCTTTACCTGCAATAACGACAACTCTGTCACCGTTTTTTACATGTAAATCTTTCTTATCTTTGTTTGTCATCTTTCTTTCCTTTTTTCTTATTTACTGTTCCCTTTTGTATGGGATCCCGAAACAAGTTCGGGATTATTTATTCCTATACTCACATACGTTCGTCAAGGACTAAATAACTTCCGGTGCAAGAGAAACAATCTTCATATAACCTTTATCACGCAATTCACGTGCTACAGGTCCGAATACACGAGTTCCTCTTGGGTTGCCATCTTTAGCGATAATAACTGCAGCATTTTCATCAAATCTGATAACAGATCCGTCTTGACGTTTGATGTCTGCCTTAGTTCTTACGATAACTGCACGAACAACTTCACCTTTTTTTACAGTCATGTTAGGAGTTGCATCTTTTACAGAAGCTACGATTTCGTCTCCTACTGCTGCAAATTTCTTATTTGAGCTGCCCATAACACGAATACACAAAAGTTGTTTTGCGCCTGTGTTATCTGCAACTACTAGTCTTGTTTCTTGTTGTATCATTTTTCTTTCCTTTTCTTTATCGGTATAACCGATTTTTCTGTTTGCCTCTCATTACTCAATGGTAATGTTGCTTGTTTGTTTAAGGTCCTGAAATAAATTCAGGACAAGATACTTGTACGCTTCGCTAAGCGAAACTACAATTATCTCGCTTTTTCAACTACTTCTGCAACTGTCCAGCGTTTACCTTTTGACATCGGTTTTGATTCGATTATTCTTACGATATCGCCTTCGTTGCAAACATTCTCAGCATCATGTGCTTTGTAATGTTTATTTGATTCCATAATCTTTTTGTATCTAGGATGTGGTTCGTAATCAGCAACTTTTACAACTACTGTTTTATCCATTTTATTGCTTATTACCATTCCTTGTTTTTCTTTTTTAGGCATTTTCCTTACCTTTCTCTGTTATTATTGTTTTTGCTTGAGCGATAAGTCTCTTTGTCTTTGAAATTGTTGCTGTGTCTTGCAATTTGTTAGTAGCAAGCTGCATTCTTGATTCTAATAATTGCTTTTTCCAATCAACAATAGCATTTTGTAACTCATCAACTGTTTTTTCACGCATTTCACTTAATTTCATTGTTATATTTCCTTTATATTGCTTACCTTAAATATTTCGACCTTTTGAATATCTTATCAGGTAAGTTTAATTATGCTTCTTCTGTAGGTTTTACTACAATCTTTGTTTTGATAGGTAACTTCTGAGCCGCTAATTCTAAAGCGTGAACAGCTACACCTTTATCAAAATATTCTAACTCAAACATAATTCTGTTTGGTTTTACTACTGATACCCAGTATTCAACGTTACCTTTTCCTGAACCCATACGAGTTTCTGCAGGTTTTGCAGTAATCGGTTTATCCGGGAATATCTTAATCCAAACGTTACCGCCACGTTTGATTTCACGAGTCATTGCACGACGTGCTGCCTCGATTTGACGGCTGGTAATCCAACCAGGTTCTACTGCTTGTAAACCGTAATGACCGAATTCAAGCTTTGTACCTCTGGTTTCTGTACCTTTCATTCTGCCTTTCATCATTTTGCGGTATTTTGTCTTTTTAGGCTGTAACATTTTATATTGCTCCTATTTATTTATACCTTAATTACGCTTCTTCAGATGCTGCAGCTTTTGCTCTTCTTGGGCGTCTGCCTGCTCTTTCTGAATTGTTTTCTCTGCTGGATTTTACCTTGATGTTTTGGTCTGCTTTTTCTCCAGGCATTAAGTTGCCTTTGAAGATCCATACCTTAACACCAATTTTACCCATGATTGTATCTGCTTCTGCAAATCCGAAATCTACATCCGCTCTTAATGTTTGAAGAGGAATTCTTCCTTCTTTTGCCCATTCAGAACGCGCAATTTCTGCACCACCCAAACGTCCTGATACCATAACTTTGATACCTTGAACGCCTGAACGCATTGTTCTTTGCATTGCTTGTTTCATAGCTCTGCGGAATGCTATACGTTTTTCAAGTTGTTGTGCAATATTTTCTGCTACTAATTGTGCATCTGCATCTATTCTTGCAACTTCTACTACATTGATTAAAACGTCCTTGCCAAGATATTTTGATACATCTTTGCGAAGATCATCAATACCTTGTCCGCCACGGCCAACTACTATACCAGGTTTTGCTGTTACAACTGTGATTGTAATCTTGTCACCTTTTCTGGCAATCCATATTTTTGAAATACCAGCTGCATATAGTTTTTTCTTTACGAATTTTCTTATTTTAGCATCTTCTGCTACAAATGTTCCGTAGTCTCTAACTTTGGCATACCATTGGCTTGCCCAGTTTTGAATGATTCCTACTCTAAATCCGGTTGGATGTGTTTTTTGTCCCATTTTATTACTTTCCTATTTTTGTATCACTTACTACTAAAGTTAGGTGTGATGTACGTTTTGTTCTAGCGTACATACGACCTTGTGCTCTTGTTCTTGCACGTTTATATGTAGTACTTTCATCTGCAAAGATCTGTGAAATCTTTAATGATTCAGCACTTGCACCATATTGTTCTCTAGCATTTGCAACAGCAGCTTTTAAGTTCTTTTCTACTACTCTTGCTGCAAAATATGGCATAAAACGTAACATATCTAGAGCTTCAATAACAGATTTCCCGCGAACTTCGTTGATTACTCTGCGAAGTTTACGTACTGTCATTTTTATGTCTGTTTGTTTTGCTTTTGCTTCCATTGTTTTTATCCTTTTATTTAATAAATATTACTGTGGATTTTACTAACCTCTTTTTGCTGTTTTATCAGAACCTGCATGACCTTTGAATAGTCTTGTAGGAGCAAATTCACCTAATTTGTGTCCTACCATTTCTTCAGTAATATAAACAGGTACGTGAGTTTTACCGTTATGTACTGCTATTGTATGGTTTAACATATCAGGTACTACCATTGATGCTCTTGACCAAGTTTTGATAACTTTCTTTTCAGAGTTAGCATTCATTTTTTCGATTTTCTTTTGTAGAGATTCTTCTACATATGCACCTTTTTTTAACGAACGTGCCATTTATTTCTCCTTTATCTACTTGAGTTTATCTTATTTCTTATTACGTCTTCTTACAATTAATTTGTCAGACGCTTTACCTTTTTTACGTGTCTTATAACCAAGAGCCGGTTTGCCCCAAGGTGTTTTAGGGTTTCCACCAGGACCTGTTTTGCCTTCACCACCACCGTGTGGGTGATCACAAGGGTTCATTGTTACACCACGTACTGTTGGTCTGATACCCATATAACGTTTTCTTCCGGCTTTACCGATTGATAAGTTTTTGAATTCTGCATTACCTAACACACCGATAGTTGCTAAGCATTCTTTTCTTATCATTCTCATTTCACCTGATGGAAGTTTTACAGTTACATAGTTACCTTCTTTTGCCATCACTTGAGCACTGTTTCCAGCAGCTCTTACTAAAATTCCGCCACGACCTGGGGTCATTTCGATATTGTGAACAAATGTACCTAACGGAATCAATTCAAGCGGAAGCGCATTACCTGTTTGAACAGGAGCTTCTGGACCGCTCACAATTTTATCGCCTACGTTCAATCCTTCAGGTGTCAAAATGTATCTTTTTTCACCATCAGCATAGAAACATAGTGAAATTCTTACGTTTCTGTTCGGATCGTACTCGATAGTTTTAACTTCTGCACTTACACCGAATTTTTCTCTTTTAAAATCAATTACACGGTAAGTTCTTTTTACACCACCGCCTTTGTGACGGCATGTAATTCTACCTGTATTGTTTCTTCCTGCTTTTTTATTCAATGATTTTAACAATGATTTTTCAGGAGTTGATGTTGTGATTTCTTGGTAATCACTTTTTGTCATGCCTCTTTGTCCCGGAGACGTCGGATTAATTTTTCTGATTGCCATTTTATTTCTCCTTTTGGCTTTCTACTACTTTTGCTATTACCGGCACTGCGCACCGGCTTTTGCCTTTCAGGACTTATGCCAAACACGCCCTGATGTCACAGATGCTTATGCACCCATGAATTCAATTGGTTCGCCTTCGATTGTTACGATGGCTTTTTTGGAAGAATCTGTTCTTCCGAATTTATAGCCCATTCTCTTTGCATGAGATGGCATATAAACTGTTCTTACTTTCTTTACCTTTCTTCCAGGAAAAGCAAGTTCTACAGCTTGTGCAATTTCGATTTTTGTTGCATCTTTTTTAACTTCAAATGTGTATTGAGCATTTTCAGTTGCTGCGACTGACTTTTCTGTGATTAAAGGTTTTTTGATTACATCATATAATTTTTCGTTACTCATTTTTACTTTCCTTTACTTACTTTAGAGTTGACCCCTCACCCGGCACTACGTGCCACCCTCTCCCACAGGTAGAGGGAAAGTTTATATTTTATTTTTGGAGTCTTTCTGTAATTTCATTCACTGCAGATTCAGTCATAACAACAAAATCAGCTTCTAATAAGTCTTTAACATTTAAGTTAGTTGGCAATAAAAGTTTTACGCTTGGAATATTTCTTGCTGATAATTCTAAATTTTTGTTTTCATCAGCTTTTGTATTCGCTACAACTAAAACTTTGCCACTTACTTTTAATGACTTCAATGCATTTACCATTAATTTTGTTTTTGGTTCTGAAATTGTAGAGAAATCTTTTACTACTACAATTTGAGATTCTCTTGCTGATAATGCAGATCTTAAAGCTAATTGTCTTGCTTTTTGAGGCATATTGAATGCATAGCTTCTTGGTTTTGGCCCAAAGATTACGCCGCCGCCTGCGAACAATGGAGAACGTAATGAGCCGGCTCTTGCACGACCTGTACCTTTTTGTTTCCATGGTTTTCTGCCGCCGCCTGCAACTTCTGCTCTTGTTTTTGTGCTTGCATTACCTGAACGAGCATTGTTTAACTGTCTTCTTAATGCTAAATGCATTACATGTATATTAGGTTCTACACCGAAAACTTCTTTAGCTAAGGTAATTTCACCTAATTTTTCACCGTTTGTACTTAAAATTTCTTTTGACATTTTTCTTTTTCCTTTTGCTTTCCGTCTACCCCTTGCGCACTTAACGCTTTATATGGCAGAAGCGGGTTATTTGTAAATTTTATACTTTTTCCGCCTGTGCAATCACAGATTGCTTCGTTCGCTTTATTTACATTCCGCTCACAACGGCGGTGATATAATGTTACGTGACTGGCTTGTCTTGCTCACGCAAGCCAACACCGGCTCACGCATTTAGTTCCATTTAGTTCTTGTCGGAACGATTGTAACTAATCTTCCTTCACAACCCGGAACGGAACCTTTTACCAAAACTAAACCGTTATTTGAATCAACTTTAACAAGTTTAAGCTTAGTAATTGTAACTCTTTCATTACCCATGTTACCGGCCATTCTTTTACCTTTGATAACACGTGAAGGAGTTGTACCTGCGCCGATTGAACCAGGTTCTCTGTGGTTTTTAGAACCGTGAGCCATAGGCCCTCTGCCAAAGTTCCATCTTTTTACTGTACCTTGGAAACCTTTACCTATTGATTTCCCTGTTACATCGACTTTTTCAACGTTATCTAATACAGATAATTCAACTTTGTCACCTACTTTAAAATCTTGAGGATTGTCTACTCTGAATTCTTGTAAGTGTCTGTAATTAGACAAGCTGTTTTTCTTAAAGTGACCCAATTGAGCCTTTGATAAATGTTTTTCTTTTGCTGCAATTGTACCAACTTGGATAGCATTGTATCCGTCAGTTTCTACTGTTTTTACCTGAGTAACAACAGTTTCATCTACCTTGATAACAGTTACAGGAATTGCCAAACCATTTTCATCAAAGATTTGAGTCATTCCTACTTTTTTACCTATTACACCTAGTGTCATAATTTTACCTTTCCGTGCTCGTCCTACTTGATGCAGAAGATATCTGCCTCTTTTCAGATTTGCATCCTTTCGCTTGTGAGCGCTACCTTTTCTTTACCCTAAGGACTTTCACCTTATTCTGCCTATTCCGGCAGATTGTAGATCACATTATATGCATAATGCTTATTCAATTTTCATTGCAGGAATCGTGTGCAAACTATTTTGCTTCGATATCTACACCTGCAGGTAAATCTAATCTACGTAACTCTTCCATAGTGGCTTGAGTCGGATCGTATATATCAATTATACGCTTGTGTGTTCTCATTTCAAAATGTTCACGAGATTTTTTATCTTTGTGTGGTGAACGCAAAACGCAATATATACGTCTTTTTGTAGGTAAAGGAATAGGACCGGCTACTTTAGCGTCTGTTCTTTTAGCTGTTTCTACAATTTTTTCAGCTGATACATCAATAAGTTTGTGATCATATGCTTTCAAACAAACTCTGATTCTTGATTTTTTTGTGCTGTTTGCCATCTTTAGCATTCCTTTATTTTCTATGTACTACTTTTGCACAAAAGCCCGAAAACCCTTGTACATCACCCAGATTGCTATTCTTTATATTTCGGACAATATATCTGAGCATAACAATAGTATGATAAACAAAATCCGCTGTCAACAGCGGATTTGCATGATTGTAAAGATTTATTAAAACGTGATATTTCTACTATTTTGATTATTTTTCTGCTATTTTATCGCGCACAACTGTCGAAAGCTTGACCGTACCAGCGGCAAGAAGAGAAGCCAACAAATAGGTCGTCCAAGCCAAAAAATAACTCTTATTTAATTTTTTCAATACTTCAGGGCTCAATACTTTCTTCGCAAGATGGCTTCCGCGAATACTTGCAATACCTTCCTCAGCCAGCGTCGGAATAAGTGCAGCAAATGTTAATTTCCCTACATTATTTTTAATAAATGTTGTTGTTTTATCAATAACTCCATTTGGTTCTTGCCCATCTTTTTTATTAGACTTTAAAAGTCCGACAGCTAAAATCACGGGTACAAACCTTTTTGTCACATGACGACCAATTGATAATGCTTTTAAAAATTTGGAACCTGAAGCATTTAGCGCATGACCCATTTCGTGAAATGATGCTGAACCTAATTTATCTACATTTACCATAATATCCTTAGATATAGGATGATAAAAGGCATTTTTGCCTTCTGCTACTGTTTTTAAAATCTTCGATATACTTTTATCAGTTTCTATAATCTTTCCGGAAGATTTTACCGAATCTTTTGTATGTGCTTTTTTAAATTCTTTCCAAGCTTCTTTGTACTTCTTATTTTTAATAAGATCAGAGAGCACTTTCTCAAGCTGTTTTTCTTCTTCAGGGCTAAGGGGTTTTAATTTGGCAAACTTTTTTGCTATTTTCAAATTCATTATTCTGTCTTTGATATTTTTTGTTAAAAGTGCATCCATTGATTTCATATTATCCGGATTGACATTATGAAACATGCATCCTTTTGTTTCTAAACCAGCAACTTCAAATGCGTCTACAACTGCTTTTCTCAATGTTGCGCTTTCTGCTTGAGATAAATTTTGCATATTTGTCATTACTTTTTTAGCATAATTTGCTTTCAATTTATTACTATACTTGTTTGCACCTTTGTATGTTAAATAACCGGCACCTGCACCTAAAGCACAATCCGTACAATCATTTTTACTTACCATAGATTTACCTTTCTACTTACACAAATAAAATTTACCTATATGTATAAAAGCTTGTTTAAAGGGAAATTTGATATAATATTTCAAATCAAAAACTATAACGCGCAAAATTACACGTTATAACAGCGTTTAAGGAATATATTTCAAGTTTACATAAATTAATATTTTAATTTAACAGCCTTTGGAGATGTCATCAATTTTTTGTTGAGAGACAGATTCAATATAAATTCGCAATAAAGGTTCAGTTCCTGACGGGCGAACTAAAATCCAAGTTCTATTATCTTCCAGATACAGTTTTACTCCGTCTTTGTAATCTTTTTTTATAATTTTCATGCCGGAAATTTCATCCATTGAAGAAAATTTTTCGATAGTTGGTTTAACTTCAGCAAAATTCTCCAGTCTTTTGTCAATACGTGTATTTATGAATTCACAACCGACAAAATCTTTGAGCTGCTGTTGAAGTTCAACAAGAGATTTACCCGCATACGCCATTGCTTCTAATATTAATAAGTTCGCAAGAATTCCGTCTTTTTCCGGAATATGACCTTGAATACTCAGTCCTCCTGAATCTTCACCTGCAATTATAGGATTAAACTTGCGCATTGCTTCACCAACATGCTTAAATCCTACCGCAGTTTCGATTAGATCTACACCTAATTTTTGAGCAACAATATCCAACATTAAGCTGCCTGCAACAGTCTTGACTAAGCATCCGCTATAGCCTTTATTCTTCTTTAAATGCATCAATAAAATTGCCATAATTTCATTTGGGGTAACGTATTCGCCATTTTCATTAACTACACCAAATCTATCAGCATCACCATCATTTGCAAAAGCTACATAATTGTTTTTGCTTTTTACATATTCAATCGCTTCCTGCATATATTGCGGCTTTGGCTCAGGCATCCCGCCGCCGAAATTCGTATCATGATACATGTGTATACTGTCAAATTTTATATTGTTTTGCGACAATAATTTATCAAAATATCCAATACTTGAACTGTACAAACCGTCAAATAAAATATGTGCATGATGAGAAAATTTTTGGATTTTTTCAAAATCAATAATTTCATTAATCTTTTTAAAATACGAATTTGAAAAATCTGTATAGATTAATTTCCCTGTCACGGGGGTTTCAAAATCGCAGCCTAAATTAGAAACAATCTCATCGGTAATTTCTTTTGTTGCAGGCCCTGCATAATCCGGTATAAACTTTATGCCAAGATACTCAGGAGGATTATGAGATGCTGTAAACATAACAGCACACGCATCAAGATGTTTTGCATTAAAAGCTAAAATAGGCGTAGGAACAACTTTATCACTATAAAGAACTCTAAAACCAAGATCTACAAGTATATTTGCACATTGTAATGAGAATTTATCCGCTAAATTTCTTGGGTCATAACCTATAATAATAGTTTTATATATCCCATAATTGTCAAAAACGTACTTGCCTATTGCTTTTGAAACAAGAGCAACATTTTCTTCATTAAATTCTTTACCGACAACAGCACGCCAGCCATCTGTTCCAAATTTTATTTCATCCATATTTTATTTTTATTCTCCAATATCATTTGTCTTTATAGTATTTTTATCAGAAGCGGCAGTGGATTGTTTTACCCTGACTTCATGCTTATCTTCAGCTAAAGATTTTTGTATAACCACCATTGCACGTTCATAGGATATAGTATTAAAATCTGCTAAGAGATATTTTGGATATTTTTTGGCAATATATTTATATGCTGAAATCATTCGCTTATCTCCGGACGGGTGTGTAGATAAAATACTCTTTCTGCGATTCATAATTTTATTCATCATAGAAATCGCAGCCAAAGGATTGTACCCTGCCTTCACCATGTAATCAATACCCGCAATATCTGCTCTTGCTTCTACTCTCCTTGAAAGAGTTTTGCTGGCAAGACCACCACCTGCCAATACCCCGCCTGCTGTGGCACCCCCTGCTGAACCGGATCTTGAACCTGCACCAACCGCAACTCCTCCGGCTGCAGCGGCAGCAATAATTATTCCCCTGCGAATTCGAGATTTTTTATTATCATCATTTGTTATATGCCCCAGTTCATGACCTATTACAAAAGCCAGCTCATCGTCATTTTCTACATAATTCAACAAACCTTTATAAACGTGAACCACACCATCATAAGACGCATACGCATTTACAGCCTCTTTTCTTGAGACTTCAAATCTTGCAAAATCATCTATTTTGTTTGATAAAAGAAGTTTATTACCAATATTATTAACCTTTTTTAAAGCTTTTTTGCCATTCCAATCTTCAAACAAAGGAACTATATCAACTTCACGTTCAGCTTCCGGCGCGGCATATTCTTTATATGCATCAAGCCTCGCCTGTTCATTTACTTCGGTACCATAAGTTTGACCATTTTCTTCCAATGCAAAAACAGGTATTTGTATAGCAAGCATAGCCCCTATTAATATTGCTGAAAAAACTCTTTTCTTATTCATAATTCCCTCATTCTGTTGATTTTACATTTAGACTTAATCTGATATAATTTTAATAGAAAGAAGCGGTTATGTAAATGGATAGTTTTGAATCAATAAAAAATATTGCTTATTTAGAGCCGGAAACATCATTTTCTTCCATGGCAACAGATGAATTTTGCAACGCACATAATCTGAATTGCTTTACTACACCTTTGACAACCATTAAGCAGATTGTAGATTATGTCGCACAAAATCCCGATACCCTCGGAGTTTTACCAATAGAAAATACCCTTGACGGAACAATCAGAGAAAGTTTTGATTGCCTTCTTGAATGCAAAAATCCAAATGTCAGAATTATTGAAGAGCTTGTTATGCCTGTTGAATATTGTCTTTTGTCAAGAACAACAGAAATATATAGTATTACAGGGCTTATAGCGACCCCAAGACTTGTGGCAAAATGTCAAGATTTTATCAACAATGAGCTTCCAATGAATTATAACTTGATAGAATCCCCAACTATGTATGAAGCCGCAAATGAACTGAGAAATTACAATCTTACTTACGCTTCAATCGGGAACAGAAAAATCGCAGACAAATGCTTTCTAAATATTCTGCAAGAAAATATTCATGATGATAAAAATAATAAAACAAGATATATATTAATAGGTGATATGGAAACAGCACAAACCGGAAAAGATAAAACTGCCGTCGCATTTCGTATTAACCACACCCCGGGTGCTTTGCTCAAAATATTGAATATCTTTTTGGAACATAATATAAATCTTACATATATTTCATCCCAACCGTCAAAAACAAACCCTGATGAATATATATTTATCGTAAACTTTGACGGGCATATACACAATCCAAATATGTTAAAGGCAATAAATGAAATAAAACCTAAAACTTCGTTCTTTAAATATCTTGGTTCTTATAAAACAGGATTGAAAATAGAATTTTAATACCATAAAAGCCGAAGATATAATCTTCGGCTTTTTTAAATATTTAATTATACTAATTTTTTGCCACACATAAAAACACAATGATATACTCTTAGGTATAAGAAGGAGAACAAAATTATGGAAGTAAAAATAGTTGAAAATGCAAAAACTGCACAATGTGATGTACTTATAATTAATAAATTTGAAGGCGAAAATACTTCAAATGAACTCATAAACAGCTTTGCACCGGAAGACTTTACAGGTAAATGCGGTCAGATTTTTTCAATTCATACAAGAAATGAATCACCCGCAAAACAAATTCTCGCTGTCGGACTTGGAAAAAGAGAAGGTATAAACAACAATGTTATCAGAGAAAATATTGCAAAGGCAATAAGAGAATGCGCAAAACTAAAAGCAAAAACTGTTGCAATATCCTTAGATACAGACTACAACTATTCAGGCCCTGCAGTCCTGGGTGCCGAAATTGGAAATTACCACTTTGATAAGTATAAAAATAAAAAGGAACATAGAATAAACGAAATCTTTTTATCAAATGTTGACGAAGAACTTGCTCAAAGAGCTGTTGTAGTTTCAGATTCAATGAAACTTACAAGAAACTTATCAAATGAACCGGCAGCATTTGCAACCCCGACCAAACTGACAGAAATTGCTCAAAATATTGAAGGGGTAGAAACAGAAATATTTAATTATGCAAAAGTTGAAGAAATGGGTATGGGTGCATATTTAGCAGTTGCAAAAGGAAGTGTAGAACCTCCAAAATTCATACACATGAAATATATTCCGCAAAACCCTAAAAAAAGAATTGCAATAATCGGCAAAGGTTTGTGTTTCGATAGCGGCGGCTTAGATATCAAACCTGCAGCTTCAATGTTGAATATGAAAGATGACATGTCCGGTGCTGCTGCAATTCTTGGAGTAATGAAAGCTCTTAACAAATTAAAACCTGATGTTGAAGTCCACGGGATTATTGCAGCTTGTGAAAATATGCCGTCAGGAAGCTCGTACAAACCAGGCGATATAGTAACTGCAATGAACGGCAAAACCATTGAAGTAGATAATACAGATGCCGAAGGTCGTTTGACACTTGCAGATGCGCTTTGTTATGCTTGTAAATTAGGCGTAGATGAAGTTATTGATATTGCAACACTTACAGGGGCATGCGTTGTTGCGCTGGGTAACACTGTTTCAGGAATAATGGGGAACAATGACGAATTTATTAACAAAATTATTGAAACAGGCAAACTTGTCGGTGAAAAGTATTGGCAATTACCTATGTATCAAGAATTTAGAGATAACATGAACAGCGATGTCGCAGATATGAAAAATACAGGAACAAGGTACGGCGGAGCATCAGCTGCAGGTATGTTCTTGAAAGAATTTGTAACAGATGAAGTTAAATGGGCACACCTTGATGTTGCAGGTACAGCATTTATTGACAAGCCATACAAAGAATTCTGCAAGGGCTCAACAGGTGTTGGTGTAAGAACAATTCTTAAATATTTAATCAACCAATAACATATTTATATTAATAGAAAAAGACAGGGCTCATAAACCCTGTCTTTTTATTAATTATAATCATGATATTCATAAATATCTCTATAAGTAAACAATAACAACAATGCACTGATACCTACAATATCATAAATAAGCCTTGTCATAAAAGTCATTTCACCAAAAATTGCGGCAACTAAATCAAAGTTAAAAAAGCCCACCAAACCCCAATTTATAGCACCAATAATAACTAAAATGTAAGCAATGATTCTTAGAATACGCATAGATAACCGTCCTTTCTTTTCTAATATTATTATTGGCATACCAATTCATAACATCCGACAAAAGGACAACATATTTTATTTATTTATTTATTTAAAATGTTTCATCATATTCATAGCTTTGACCATTGCTTTTTTCTGAGCAGCTTTTCCTCCGCCAAAGGCGCCAAACATTTTTTTCATTTTGTTCATACCGCCCATCATCTGGCGCATTTGCTCAAACTGTTTTACATACAAATTGACAGTATGCATATCCATACCACAACCTGAGGCAATACGTCTTTTGCGACTTGTGTTCATCAGTTGAGGATTTTCACGTTCCTCAGGAGTCATACTTTGAATAAACACTTCTATTTTCTTAAATTCTTCTTCCCCTTTATGAGAAATCAACTCTCTGTCTTCTTTTTTAATATTTAGCCCCGGAATCATACCCAAAAGCTGGTCCATAGAGCCAAACATCTTCATCTGTTTTTGCATATTGAGAAAATCATTATAGCTGAATTCTTCTTTTTGCATTTTTTCTTGAAGTTTTAGAGCCTCTTTTTCATCAAAAACTTCTTGTGCTCTTTCAACTAATGAAACAATATCACCCATACCCAGAATGCGGGTAACCATACGCTCAGGGTAAAAATTTTCTAAAGCATTTAATTTTTCTCCGGTACCGGTTAATTTTATCGGTTTACCTGTACAATGAACAACAGATAAAGCTGCACCGCCTCTTGAATCACCATCCAGTTTTGTTAAAACTAAACCTGTTAAACCTATCTGAGCATCAAAGTTTTCAGCAACTCCAACAGCTTCTTGTCCTGTCATAGCATCTATTACAAGGAGTTTCTCATTAGGTTTGAAAACTCTGTCGATAATCAAAAGCTCAGCCATCATATCGGTATCAATCTGCAAACGTCCGGCAGTATCAAGGATTAAAACATTAAATCCGTTTTCTTTTGCATAATTTAAAGCACCTTTAACAATTCCTTGAACATCTTTTGAGTCAGGAATTGTAAAGACTTCACATCCTATTTCTTTACCCAATGTTTGCAATTGCGAGATAGCCGCAGGTCTATACACATCACACGCTACAAGCAAAGGATTTTTACCTTCTTTTTTAAGTTTTACCGCCAATTTTGCAGAAGATGTAGTCTTACCTGAACCCTGCAAGCCAAGCATCATAATAATAGATGGATGTCCTGATAAATCAAGCGGTTTTAACTCTTTGCCCAAAAGTTCTACAAGCTCATCATTAACTATTTTGACAAGTTGCTGACCGGGATTTACGCCTTGCAAAACATTTTCACCTTCTGCTTTATCCTTTATGGCAGAAATAAAAGCCTTTACAACACGCAAATTTACATCGGCTTCAAGTAAAGCACGACGAATTTCCCTTAAAGCATCCTGCATATTATCTTGTGTAAGCTCTCTGCCTTGAGTATTTGCTATTATACTTTGAAGTTTTTCGCTTAAATTATCAAACATAGAATATCCCTTTATTTATTATGTTTAATGCTAACACAAAAACAAAGAAGTAGATATTATCGTTTTTGATAAATTATTTAAGCATCAATGAGCATACTTGCGCCAATGACACCTGCACTGTTACCAAGTTCGGCCGGAACAATCTCAACGGTCTCACCTGCAACTTTCATCGCACGTGCTTTTATTGTTCTCTTCACAGGGTCTAGAAGAAGTTCACCGCATTCTGCAACACCGCCGCCGATAATAACACGTTCAGGATTTAAAAGATTTATAACACTTGTTAACCCCATACCGATACGGTATCCTATAATCTCAAAAATTCTTTTTGCAACAGGGTCACCCGCTTCTGCGGCTTTTGCAACTATATATGGAGTAATTTCGCCATCTCCTGCCATTTCAGCGAATTTTGCAGATTTACCACCTTTTAAATATTCACATGCCATAGCGACAATAGCAGGTCCGGATGCGAATGCCTCTAAACATCCGCTATCACCACAGCCGCACAATGGGCCGTCTTCCATTTGTAATTTTATATGCCCAAGTTCACCGGCAGCATTAGATGCTCCTCTAACTATTTGCCCGTTAATCACTATGCCTGAACCAATCCCTGTTCCGACAGTTATACAAATGAAGTTTTCACAACCTCTGCCGGCACCAAATTTCATTTCTCCTAATGCCGCACATCTTACATCATTATCAATCTTTGTAGGAATATGAAATTCATCCTCTATCAGTTTGGCAATAGGAATATTTACCCAACCGGGGATATTAGGAGCAAGTTTTACTATACCGGTTTTGTAATCAACTTGTCCAGGGAAATCAAAACCTATGCCTTCAATATCTTTTTCTGTTGTTGAAGTTTCTTTCATCAAATCACGTATAGATTGCTTGATATTGTTTACGGTATATTCATAACCCATTTTGGCATATGTAGGAACACTATTGGAATATATAATTTTTCCGTTTTCCACTAACGCAATCTTTACATTTGTACCGCCGACATCTATACCGATTCTTTTTCCCATAACTCCCTCTTTTCTTTTTTGATTAGACTTAAATTAATTATATATATAAAAGAATTAAAATAAAGTAGGAATAATTCGAACACAAAGTAACAAATTATTCTTTCATAATGCCACTTTCTTTGTTCGGTCAAAGAAAGTGACCCAAAAGAAACCCGCCGACCTGAACTCCGCTCGTTAATAAATTGTAATTGTTCTGCCCTAAGCGGTCAAACTCACTTCGTTCAAACAATGCCCGCTTTGACCTTGCAGAACAAAACATTTATTGCTCGCTTCGTAAAGGTCGGAGGGGTAAATGTATGTTGATTAATGGTTGCTTAAGTATGCCTTAGAAGAGTGTATAATGGGGTACCCCCTCTCCTAAAGTGTAGGAGAGGGGCTGGGGTGAGGTATGCGAACCGTTATTTAGGTTCGCTCAAGATTTTTGCCTGTAAGGCAAAAACGTATTAACAAATTACACCTATATTGTGTGAGCGGAACGATGCCGAAGGCAGCGTAGATAATAGTGTGTTTTTCTTTTCGGTTCACTTTTCTTTTTACGTCACAATTAAAAAGAAAAGTGAACAAAGTAATGGTACGTTTTTTTAAGGCACAAAAGAAAACCTGCAAAATACTTTGCAGGATAAAATTTCTACACTACTTTACTAACCTTATATTAAATAATAAGCTTGTTTACTATAAATATTTATTTGCTTGGTTTAGTGAATTGACTGCCATATTTTTTGCCTAGAATTTCAACCATAGCATCTATATTCTTGCTAACTGTACCGTTATTTATCCAACTAGAATTTGCTTCAGCTATGACAGCATCTTTGTATTTTCTGAATTCTGCGTCATAAACCCCAAGTTCTCTAGCTTGTTCGCATAATGCATTAGCTATTTTTTCGCAATATTCTTTCTTTTGGCCGTGACTTGCATCATCCATAAATGCTTCTATGAATGACTCTTTATCTTTTGCTGATTGATCTTCGTTCCAACATAGCATCAAGCCTAACATTGATCTGCCATCTTGAGTATACGTGTCTAGTACTTCTTTCATTTTATCATTGTCAGTTCCGCATCCGTCAATTGCATCATAGAAGGTTTTTGCTGCATTTCTGACTACAAGAGGGAAGTTGTCAATAGACCCATCACCTATGTTGTCTGTTGCTTGCGACCCGCTATTTTGGTCAGTTGCATCAGTACCTTGTGCACCTTGATTTGTAGGAGTGGATTCTTGATTTTCATTTGTTGGTGTAGATCCTTGGTTTGTTGGTTCAGCACCTTGATTTTGTTGTGCATTTTGTTCTTCTTCCGCTTTCTTAGCTTCTGCTGCTGCTTTTTCTCTTTCTGCTGCAGCATTTTTAGCATCTATTAATGTTTTATTAATTTCGTTACCAATTTCTTGAGCCTGTTTAAATGCTGATTCAGGATCCAAAGTATTTGTTGATTCTTTTAGTGCATTTAATCTTTCTTCTAATGCTTTTAATTGATCTAAAACTTTTTGTATTTCTTGTTTTTCTTCTTCTGTAGTATTTTCACTATTTAATTTTGATGTTAAATTTCTTTTTGCACAATCTAAAATACTGGTTGAACATTTTATTTGCCCGTTTGCCATGTTGTTGTAAAGAGGGGACAAAATTTGATTAGCAAGGGTAGCTGCTCCTAATGATGCATCAGGAGGAGTTGTCATGTAATTATTTGCATACATAGATGAAATACCATAAGTTTGAGCTGCAATTGGATTAAATAATACTCCAAAATTGTACCCGCCGTATGGATCTATCGTTGTACATTGCAAATCCCCGCCGAAATTTGTGTACATTGTAGGTAGTACACCACTGTATGGAAAATTGGCGTATGATAAATTTGTAGCAGTCCCTGTGCTGCTCATAAATGACATTGGATAGTTAAACATGATTTTTTCCCCGTATTTTTATTTTCCCCTGTATCTATATAAACAATTTTTATTTCTCAAAATTGCATGAGGAGTTTGATTTTGCATGTTTAAAAGAGGCTGTAAAGCAAAAATAACAAGGGTTTAAACTATTTATTTACATTTTAACATTTCTTAATATTTAGTTAAAATACTAATTTATGCTATTATTTTCATATGAAAACATTGGCAAAATTTGTTCAAAAACACAGAGAAGAACTGGGATTAACAGTAAAAGGGCTTTCTATTGCCGCAAATGTTCCATCTTCAGAAATTGAAGAAATTGAAGAAGGACGTGTTCTGTTCCTGCCTGTAACTACAAGACAATCACTTGCGAAAGTATTTAAATGCGAAGCGCAAGAAATAAAAGCTTTAGAAAAAGATATTTCTGATAATATAATTTCTCCGGAAATTATAGAAAGTTTAAAAGATCTTATTTTAAACGGAGCGGAAGGATTAAAATGCCCTCAATGCGGTGCGCCGCTTGTCACAAGGATTGCCAGAATGTATGATTTGGAAGACAATTTAATTCTGCACCCGAAAGCACATTGTACAAAATGCCCATTCCAAATTCATTCATAATTTAAATTTATATTATTCGGGCACTCCTGTCGCCGCATAAAACACCGGTTATTGCATCAAAACTCTCTTTTAATATTAAATCCGTTGGTTTATTTTTGTATGCCTCAACATTTACAAGAGCAATATTGTTATTAATACATGATGTTAAATCTATATGACCATACCTTGCAGAACGCGTCGCAATTACTCGCAAATTCTTAAAATGTTTAATTACATCCTGCGTAATATGAGAAGTTATAAAAACACTTATGACACTGGTTTTTTCTAAATCATCTTCAGTTAAATTTTTTACAGTTTCAATATTTAACGGCTGAGAAAAAAAATTTATATCAAAATTGCTAATATTATTATTTTCAAAAAAAGATTTTTCTATCTCCCTATAATCAAAAAACAACATTTTACAAACCATAAAAGTCTCCTTTTATAAAAATTATTTATTTGTTTTATCCGAAAATCTATTAGATAAAAGAGCATATTAAATATAAAAAAATTAGATAAAAGTATAATGTATTACAAAAAATAAAAGGATAATATGTAATTGTAAGGAATAAATTGAATATTATTTAGCTCTGATGCCGAGTTACACCGTGACTTCAACGGACATGCAACAATACGGGACAGAGCAATAGCGATTCTCATTAATTTCGGATGAGCATGACCCGAAAATACATGGAATCGTGGCAAAAGGGCAAGCCATTATTGAAGCATGCCCTTTTGCGTTATTATAATTTATGTAACAAAATAAGCAATTACTCATATTTTTTTACAATTCTTAATACACATAAAATCATGCAAAACCATGTCTTGACATGGTTCTTGAGCCTTTACGGCGCTAAAAACCATGAATTATCATGCTTTTAGGGTAATTAGTATAAGCCTAAATCCCTCTATTCAAGGGCTTTAGAGGCTTGTTACAAAACTTCACAACAACATGGTTCACCCTTGAAAAATAAATCTTAGAATTTATAATTATTTTATAAAGTCTAAGGAGCTTAGTTTGAGGGCTTTAAGGGGAGATTGACCGAATATGATTTAGGTATATTCGGCGCATAGTTAATAAGTGGAGATTATATAAGTTGTTTAGAAGTAGAGATATGGGAAGAGCAGTTGCCGTCAGAAGATGGACTACCACTGCTGTTGAATGTTATAAAAGAGGATGTAATTGCGAAGGTTGTTTCTACAAAGATTTCTTTAGCGGTTCCTCTCAAAAATGCCAAATGAAAGCATCTGTATTGGAACTTGTCCGCGTTATCGGAACTCCTGATGTCGAATTACCGCAATTTTTGGCTGATGAAGTTTAGTCTGTATACCCTTTAAAAATTATATTATCTGTGTTATACTTATTAAGACACGTAGATAATTGGAGGTTTCGCATGCATATTCATGTTAACGGTAAAAACATTGAAATTACTGAAGCTATAAAAGCTTATGTTAAAGAAAAAATTGGTAAAGTGGCAGCTCGTTATGACCAAATTCAAGGCATAGACGTAGTTTTGACAGTTATAAAAAATCCTTCTGCAGAAGGCAAACACATTGCAGAACTCACTTGTAAAACAAATTCCGGCACTATTCATTCCGAAGAAGCTGCTGAATCTATGTATGCAAGTATTGATTTGCTGGCTGATAAATTCGCCAGACAAATAACAAAATTTAAAGACAAAAATTTATCTTTAAGCAAAGAATCTATTCGTGACGTTCGCCAAGAAGCTGACGTTGATGAAGCAGAAACTATTAAAGCCATTGAAGATTAATTATAAGTTTTATTTAAATCGATTTGGCCTGCAAAATGTTTTGCAGGCTTTTTTATTTGGTATAAATATTTTTTAATAATTGGACTGTAATAAATAGCTATGATAAAATGTTAAATATTAATCGGGAGAAAATAATGTTTGAGCTTAATAAATTTAAAATATTTACACTACTTTTTATACTACTGTTCATTTTTTCAATTGCAGCTATGTATACAAATACCAAGGATATAGTTAATGGTACTGCAGAAAAACCATCAAAAAATAATGAACAGTCATATTATCCGGAACAAAGATCCGCAAAAAAGAATGACATTAATTCTTCTGTAATCAATAGCTTAAGCAATAGAGTCTCAGATTTGGAACAAAAATTAAGCGATATTACGGATAATGAAAATTCAGACTCCGATAAACTTAATTGTGACATAAAAGGATTTATGAGCGGAGATATATTAGTTCCAGTTTCAGAAGTAGAATCACTTCAAGAAGCTAAAGAAAACGGAAAAGAGCTTGTAATGCTTTGTTCTTTTAAATAGATACTAAAATCTAAATATAAAAAAGCGGTCGGTTACTTTAACCGACCGCTTTTATTTTTTTGAGTCAAATTATTCAACTTCGATTGCACCAACAGGGCAAGCATCAGCTGCTTCTTTTACACCATCAATGTTGTCTGCAACAGCTGCATCATTTACAACAGCTTTATCTTCAATAGAAAATACTGCATCACAAATTGATTCGCAAGCGCCGCATGCAATACATGAATCGTTAACTTTAACTGCCATTTTATTTCTCCTTTTATTTACAACCCGTGAAATTTCTTTCACTTCAACTATTATATAACAAATATTTTAAAAATTCTACTACCTATTTATACAAAAGTGTCTTTCAAAATATCATTTGCAATATAGTCAAAACCTTCTATTTCACCCATATATCCTTGACCGTCAATATATTTTGCAAATATCAAAACAGGGACTTTTTCTCTTGTATGGTCTGTGCCCGGAACACAAGGATCACAACCGTGATCGGCTGTTACAATTAATATATCATCTTCAGTCATAGCATCCATTATAGGTTTTATATAAGTATCAATTTCTTCTATTGCTTTGCCATAACCTTTAGCATCATTTCTATGTCCATATAACATATCTGTATCTACTAAATTTGTGAAAATTAATGTATTGTTGTTATAAGTTTTACCTTTTTCATAGGCAATATCTTCGAGCGGTAATTCATTTTTTACAGCTTTTAAGGTTAGCTCCAAACCCTCTTTGTTAGAGCCAGTATGAATTGCATGCGTTATACCTGCTTTTGAAAAGATATCTTCAATTTTACCAATAGCAACAACTTTGCCGCCCCCATTTTTTATATCATCCAAAACAGTATGCTTTGGAGCCATAGAGAAATCTCTTCTGTCTTTTGAAATTCTTGTCGGCTTGCCATCAATAACTTTATAAGGACGAGCAATTACTCTCGCTACATTATATCCGCCCTCATCTAAAAGTCTGCGTGCAATTCTACACCATTCATAAAGTGTTTCAAGTTCTATCATATCAGTATCAACAGCAATTTGGAATACACTGTCTGCTGATGTATAAACTATTGGATATTTTGTATTGTGATGTTCATCATTTAATTGTTCAATGATTTTTGTTCCGCTCGCCGGAATATTAGCAAGAATACCTTTACAACCTGTTTGTTCTATAAACTTGTCTACAAGTTCTTTTGGAAAACCATCAGGATATGTAGAAAATGGTTTTTCTGAAACAAGTCCTGCTATTTCCCAATGACCTGTTGTTGTATCTTTTCCTTTTGATTTTTCAACAAGAGTCGCACAAGTTCCAAGAGGTTTTTCTACAGGTTTTATCCCCATAAAATCCTGTTCCATATTCCCAAGCCCAAGTGCTTCCAAATTGGGAACATGCAAACCTTTATTAAATTCACATACATGTTTTAGGGTGTTACATTCCGGTATATCCCCAAAATCTCTACAATCAGGCATAGCACCAATGCCCATTGAATCAATGACCATAATAATTGCTCTATATTCTGACATAATTTATATCTCTCCTAATGAATCTATTTTGTATGCGTACCCGAGTTCTTCTTGTGCCAAAACAGTTATATTATTAATAAACATGTTCAGTAGCGTGAAAAATATCTGTCTGTATTCCATAGGAACAACAAGTATCGGAGAATATATGTTCAGTTTTTTAGATTTGGAAATTATTTTCTTGGCGATTTTTTCAGCCATATCCGCATCAATTTTTATCATAGAATCATCACTGTCATCAAAACCTAAAAGCATTTGAGTATAGGTTTTTTCAGATAACTCGAATGCACTGATTGTTTCTCCGTCTTCATTTGCATGAGCTCGGCATATCTGTTTTGAAAGCGCCAGTCTTATTTTGTTTATAAGATCTATTCTTGAACTGTCATCTGCATAATCATTAATTTTTTCAAAAATATATGTAATATTTTTGATAGATACATGCTCTTTAATAAGACTTGCCATAATATATTTAAGATCTGCATAATTTAAAATATCCGGAACAATATTTTCAACAAGATATTCGTTTTCTTTATCTACAACATCAAGATATTTATCAATATCATCATAATCCAATAAATCATCCACATATTTTATTGCACTATGTTCAAGAGCATACGCAATATATTCAGATGAAGTCATACCATTCTGCCAAAAATCTTTGCATTTAGCCTTTTGAACCCAAGTAAGTTTTCTGCCGGTAATTTCATCAACAGAATCTATAGAATTTTTAATCTTGCTTGTAACTTTTAATTCATCCGCAAAAAATGCTTTATACCCCGGATAAACAATTCCTCTAAATACTTCAACTCCACGAATACGAATACTAAATTCTCCGCAATTTAGCGCTTCATCATCTTTGAATACAACTTTTGGTATTATATATCCGGTACTTTGAGTTAAATTTACTCTTGATTTTACTGTTTCTGCAATTAAATGTTCTTCTCCAAAATTTTCTCTTTCGGAATCAACAAAACTCAAAAGCTCCTCACTTAAATATATAGCCAGTTTTTCTTCCCTTAGTTTTGAATACATTAAATCAGGGGAAGTTGCTTTGTTCAATTCACCTTTAAGATCATTTAATTCTTTTAAGCCTGAAGAAATTTTATCGTTTAATTTTTTACGCGAACCTGATTCAGAATCCAACTCCGATTTAATTTGATTAATTTCTTCTCTTTTACGTTTTATTTTTGATTGAATTTCCAAACAGGTTTCATATTCAGTCATTTTAGGAGAAAGCATTTTTTCCATTTGGCTTTTAAAATCAGAAATACTGATTATATCGCTATCAAAACCGCCTTCAGATTTTGCTTCACGCATGAAGATACAATTCATTTGGACTTCATCTTCATCTGTTGAAACTTCATGCATACTATAAAGCTCCCAACCGTTCATAGACATTTCGTTCAACAAATTTTGTAACTCTTGTGCATTTTCAGCTGAACAAGTCTTGATAACGTATTCCATTTTGTTTTTACCGAACATCATAAATTTTTATCCTTTAATATTTTAATTGCCTCTATTGCAGTTTTTATAGCCATATCCGTGTCATGAACAACAGGATTTTCTAAATTGTTTTTTTCACGTTCTTGATTAGCAACAACCAAAAATACAGATCCGACTCTCACTTTTAAGTAACTTGCAACCACAAAAAGTGCCGCCGATTCCATTTCAGATGCCAAACACCCCAAACGCTTCCACGCTTCCCATTTATTTTCAAGTTCATAACTTACCGGCATAGTTTGGGGGCTATGCTGGCCATAGAACGAATCTTTGCATTGAACAATACCGGTGTGGGCATTATATCCAAGCTTTTTAGAGGCATTCTTCAAAGCATTCACGATATCAATATTCGCAACAGCCGGAAACTCAATAGGAGCATACTCTTTACTTGTACCCTCGGCTCTTATTGCGCCTGTTGCAATCACTAAATCGCCGCCTTTGACATCAATATCAATTCCGCCGCAAGTACCGACACGAATAAAATTTTTCGCGCCAATCTTAGTTAATTCTTCCATAGCTATTGCAGCAGAAGGCCCACCAATACCGGTTGAAGTCACACTGACTTTTACTCCGTCAAGGTAACCTGTGTATGTGACATATTCACGATTATCGCCGACTAACTTTGGGTTATCAAAGTATTGAGCGATTTTTTCACATCTTTTAGGATCACCGGGCAATATAACATATTCCCCTACATCCCCCTCTCTTAAACCAATATGATACTGTCTGTCATCTTCTGAATAATGCATGGATGCCCCTTTAAAAATAATACGAAAATTTTATTATCTATAATCAAGTGATTAAACCCCCTAAAGAGTTTAATCACTTTCATATAAATCTATTCTTTTATTTTAATTGTTGAATAACTTGATTTGTAATATCTACACCACCAACAAATACAACCTGGTCAGATAATACGGCATCCAATTTTTGAGAAACCATAACTGATTTTGCAACTGCTTGAACTTGGTTTAAGATTTGAGTTTCTTTATCTCTTTGTAATTTTGCAAGAGCTTCTTGTCTTGATTTAAGTTCGTTAGCAGTTTGTGTTTCAAAATTTTGTTTTTGCAAAGGAGTAGACAAATTTTTGTATTGTCTTTCTTTTTCAAGCATAAATTGTTGCAATTCTAAGCCTTTGGCATCAATATCTTTCACAGCCTGCTGTGCTGCAGGATAATTTTCTAAAACTCTTTGATAATCAATATATCCTACTTCTGCATTTGCACCGGAACCAATTCCAAGAATCATTCCAGCAGCCATTAATAATGCCATTAATTTTAAGTTTTTCATACTTCCTCCTATATTTTTATTCATTTATATTACACATTAATATAATAAATCACCTACGCCAAAAGTAAAGTACCCATGTTTAGAAGCATTACGCCCACCATTTGTAAGCGGAATACCATAGTCGATTGACAACGCTCCCATTCCCGGTACAAATACTTTCAAACCAGCACCAGCTGATACGGCATACATAGGTCTGTCATATATCTTGTTAGATACTGTGCCGTCAAACACTTTACCTGCATCAATCCATGCAGTAAATCTTAAATTATTTAAGAATGAAATTCTTGTTCTATCCATAAATGGTATTGGTGTTGCAAATTCTGCAGAACCCATGATAAATGCGTTACCTGTACCAACACCACTCATCTTGAAACCTCTGATAGTATAAGGACCACCTAAACGGTATGCCATAACTTCTGGGATATCACCATGAATAGCACCACCTCCCTTAGCCGTGAATGCTAAAGATGATTTCTTTGCTATTGGTATATATTGTTTAATCATACCTGTAATTCTGCCGTTTGTTTTATCAAGTCCGTCAAGCCCAATACTTTCATCAAATCTCAAACTTGCCATTGTACCATGACGTGTTACAGTCGCAGAATCTCTTGTATCAAATAATATTGCAGGACTCAAAGATAAGAACATTCCGCCTTCTAATTGTTTTGCACGCTCTGATAACGGAACATTGTATGCACGATATAATTGGGTAATTTTTTCTAAACCACCTTCTTTTACATTAATATCTTCAACTCCTAAACTGAATGTTGCTGTGGCATGACGATTCCATTTTAATCTGTGAGCGGCAGTAAATTCTATACCATATCTTCTTTCAATAGCCAAAGGAACCTGATAAGAACCAAAATCTCTAAAGAATAATCTTGTATTTAATGAGGTATCAGCATTGAAGAAATATGGTTTGAAATAACTTAATTCTGCTTGAATATTCATGTGATCTTTTACGGATGAATCGTTCAATAAAACACCCGTACCGGCTAAACCTGTTAAAGAAATTCTTTCCGCTCTGCCTCTGAAATTATTTTCAGAAATACCCATAGACCCGAAAAGACCTGTTACAGTATCCAAACCACCACCGACAGATACACTTGCCGTTCTTTGTTCGGTTATTTTTATAGTAACATCATACGCATCAGGAATATCCTCACTTGGTTCAATTTCACGTGTAACATCCTTAAATGCTTGAGTTGCATACAATCTTACCAAATCTTCTTTGATAAGATTTTCATTATAAACCATGCCCGGCTCTGTTAAAATATTACGAGCAACGATATAATCTTTGGTTTTTTCATTACCTTCAATCATTATCTTATCGATAATGCCCTCTTTAATACCGATATTTATTGTTCCGTCAGGGTCATCCTGCACAGTCGCAACTCTTGATAGAATATAACCTTTTTCGTTATATAATTCCTGAATTTGTGCAATTGCAGTATTGATTTGTGCAATATTCTGAGGTTTTCCTTTCATACCAATAAGAGTTTGGAGAATATCTTCAGTCGGTATAACAGAGTTACCTTCAATTGTAAAATCTTTCACAGGAATATTTTCTTCAACAATTATTTTAACCGTAACAGTGCCATCATTATTCAATGTAGGAACAGCTTTCATCCTTTCGGTAAAATATCCTGTATCGTAAATCTCTTTTAAGTCAGATTGAAGCTTATTTTTTGTATATTCGGTTCCTGCCTTCATTTGCATAATAGACAATATTTCATCTTTTGGAATAGAGTTTAAACCATAAAATTCAATATCTTTAATAGGTTTATGCTCTTTGTCTACATAATTTGATGCATCTGATGATGTTGCAGCTAAATCTTCAATTGTCGGAACTACATTTTCTTTAGTGTTGATATCTTCTTGTAATACCGGCAGAGTGGGAAGAGAAGTATTCGGAGTATAAGAATCAAAAACAGTATTTGATGATGATTCACTTTGGAATGCATCATTTGTTAAACCCATTCCTCCCCAAACATCTTCTATTGCATTACCCGGAATTTGTACCAATGAAGCTAAAATTACGGCCGCTAATATATTTTTAGTAATATTTGAATTCAAAATTTTTCCCTTAAATAAGCTCTCACTATTCTCCTACAAAATTGTAGCATAAATCTATAAAAAAAGTAAAAAAATTTACATCTATTTACCTACTGAAATTTTATAAATTTTATTTTTATTAATCCCATATAATTCTGACAAAATTACAGATATATCCTTTGCACTGAAACCTTTGTCCTGCAACAGTTTTATCTTCTCACTAATATCAGACTCCGAAATATCTTCTTTTGCCCTAAAAATCATGACTACAAATTCGCCTTTAGGTTCGTTCGCTTCAAAATGTTTTATAACTTTATCAATATCATCAACTAGAACTTCTTCAAAAAGTTTAGTGAGCTCTCTGCCTATTGCAATTTGTGCCTGCGGGCGCGATTGCTGTATTGTTTTGAGGGTATTTAGAATTCTGTTTGGTGATTCATAAAATACTGTATCGTGAAATTTGTATTGATTTATAATTTCTTCAATTTGTTTTTGATTTTTTGGTAAAAAACCTATAAAAGAAAACTTTTCATCTTCTCTTGATATTTGAGATAAAAAAGTAACAAGTGCATTCGCACCGGCAAGTGAAGTTACAGAAAATCCTCTTTGCCGCAATTCTTTTACAATTACAGCTCCGGGATCACAAATTAATGGCGTGCCGGCATCTGATACTAAAGCCATTTTCTTTCCATCTTCAAGCATGCTTACTATTTGTGAAACACGTTCTTTTTCATTGTATTTGTGGTAGGATACGCATTTTGTCGCAATATTATAATGATTAAGAAGTTTTTGCGTATTTCGGCTATCTTCACAAGCAATAACATCAACCGATTTTAATATATCAATTGCTCTTAAAGATATATCACCTAAATTCCCGATAGGGGTTGGAACAATATAAAAATCGTATTCTTTCATAATAAATTATTTCTTTTTCCCTGTTTTATTCAAAGTTTCAACATCATCTACACGCAGTGCAAAATACGGAACAGATTTATCTTTTTCTATCAAGAATAAAACAAATGTGTCATCAAAATAAAAACGCCTGATTTGAGGTGGTCTGCCGACAGATGTTAATTCCATCATAATAGCAGCTTCACTTTTTAGGTATACACCTTCATTATCCATTTTGAATTCCACCGTTTCAATGGTTTGACTTATTAAAAAGTCACTATCCTTAATCGGGCGACCTTCTACATCCGGGAAATTTGTCATTTGATATAAATTTAAATCAGGAACTTTTAATCTGTCATTATGTCCAAAATATTTATTTCCGTTATATGCAGCCTCTTTAGCTTGCATATCTTCAAATAATTCATTAAACCTTTTATCATCTTTTGTTTTGTACAAAATTACTTCATCGTTAGTTTTTGTGTGCAATTTTACAGCATAATCACTTGGTGAATTGTAAAATAAAACACTTACGTTTTGATAAAGTTTAGACGGGCTGTCTTCACTTATACCAAAATATTTTACCTTATTAGGGCTCTGGGCAAATACACCATCTGCAAGTTTTTCAAAAGGTTCCAAAAATTTGAAATCTTTTTTGAGCATGGCATAAATAAGTATTTTGGAAGGACTATATGAAAAATCAAATTGATCCAAAATATCACTTGTTTCATTGAATTTATCTTTTATAGCTTTTTCAATTTTTGTTTTTAATTTAGGCTCAACAATGCCATAAGTTGTATAGTATGAACTTTCGCTAATATCTGTTTTATTAAATTCTCTGGCATTTAAATCTTTTGCAGTCTGAGTTGTCCCTCCGACAAATTCAACGGGATGTTTTATAATATTATCCACCATTTCATTCCAAACAATTTGGAATGTACCAACCCAAATTCTGTTCGGAGCAGAACTTTTAGTATTCATTGTCGGTAAAAGAGCAATATCTCCATCATCTTTCAACGGCTCTGATACAACAACTTCAGATTCCGGAGTTATAGTCTTTATTTCTAATTTTTGCATTTTGTTCTTTTTAAAATGGCATGCACTCACGGATGAAAAAATACCCGCAAATAACATCAACGCAATAAAAATTCCTATAAATTTTTTCATTATTCTTTATCCTTTACATTTAAACTTTTCCAAAAACTTTTAAAAAATCCCCACAAATTTTTTTGATGCATTATAGGGGCATACTCATAGAACTGCTTATAATTATCTATTATATTTTGAGGTAAATTTTCTCCTCTTTCCAACGTACTGGAAAGGAATTCTATATAATCATCTTGCTCTTCTCTGTATAAATTATCTCTTGCTCTGATATCTTCATCCGCCTCATAATGTATTAAAGCATGATAAGCAGCAATAAGACTATCATCCTTTGTATCTTTGGGATATCTGAGCATAGCCTCTCGAACACTCAATGTGCCAAGCCTTACGAGCCTCAGTAATTCTGAAGCAATTTTTCTGTCATTCAAATTATCTTCCGGCATAATTATTTAACTAAAAGTTCTACTGTTTCTCTTTCTACAAAACGTACCATATCGGAAGTATTACCGTTAAAGAAATTATTAGTAAATTCTTTAAGAGTTTCCAATGCCATTTCACGTTTGTCCATTGTAACCTTATAGAAAAACTTTTTCCCTGATTTATATCTAACTAAAATACTTTTTGAAACTAATCTGTCCATGACAGTTTTAATAGTTGTATAAGCTCTTTCCATACCATTTTTTGATAATTCGTCAACAACATCCTGAATAGAGATGTCAACGTCTTCATTGTTAGATGAGATGCTCCAAAACGTATTCAAAATTTCCATTTCAAGAAAACCACAAGCCATATTTTTCTCCTATATTTTTACTACTATAATAGTAATATAAATTATTTTTTTTGACAATACCCTTATAAAAAATTTACAAAATTACACAAAAAATATACGCAATTTTACAAAATTGATATCCGTTGAAATATTGCTATAATAAAAATATGGCTGATGAGACTTTAGACAGAAGTGAAATTGATTCATTGAAATCCCGAGTAAAGGAAAAACTCGACCAGACAAATTTGTATACATATAAAGGTTCTGTATCAAAACTACTTGGTTTAACGGTAGAGGTAAAACTTCCGGGACTAAAGATTGGCGACTTATGTTTTATAGAGACATATGATGGCAAGCAAAAACCTGCAGAAGTACAAGCTTTTAGAGGAGAAGTTGCGCAATTATCACTACTTTTGGACGGAGATGGAATCGGACAGGGAAGTCTTGTTACCTCTACAGGAAAACCTATTATTATTCCTGTTGGTGATTTTTTGCTTGGCAGATTAATAGACCCTATGGGTAATCCCATAGACGGCAGACCTTTAGATTTGACAAATGCGGAATGGAAAGCTATTGAAGGACCGCCACCGGGACCATTTGAAAGACCAATTATTACCGAGATGTTTTCAACGGGTGTTCGTGCAATAGACGGCTGCATGACTATGGGCTGCGGCCAGCGTTTGGGTTTATTTGCCGGTTCAGGTGTAGGTAAAAGTACACTATTGGGTATGATTGCACGTAATTCGGACGCAGATGTTAACGTAGTTGCTTTGATTGGAGAACGTGGCAGAGAAGTAAAAGAATTCGTAGAGGATGCACTAGGGCCTGAAGGTATGGCAAAATCCGTACTTGTTTGTTCTACCGGTGATAAACCGCCTCTTATCAGACAAAAATGTTTACTTACTGCAACTGCTGTTTGTGAATATTTCAGAGATAGAGGACAAAAAGTTTTCTTAATGACGGATACTGTTACACGTTGTGCAATGGCAGGGCGTGAAGTCGGATTGTCATTGGGTGAACCTCCAACAATGAAAGGTTATCCGCCATCAATTTTCTCATGGCTGCAAAAAGTTTTAGAGCGTGCCGGTAATAGTGAAAAAGGATCTATAACCGCATTATACACCGTTCTTATGGAAGGTGATGATATTAACGACCCGATTGTTGATATTGTACGTGGTATTGTAGACGGACACATTTTCTTATCAAGAAAAGTAGCAGAATCAAACCACTACCCCGCAATAGACGTATTAGGGAGTATTTCCCGTTTAATGAGTGCAATTGCAACTCCTGAACATAAACAAGCTGCCGCAAAACTAAGAACAATTATGTCTTTATACAGAGAAAATAAAGACCTTATTGATGTCGGTATGTATCAACCGGGTTCTAACCCAAGGCTTGACACCGCAATTGAAATGATGCCGAAAATTAATGCATTTTTGCAGCAAAGAACGGATGATAGCGTTACTATGGACGGTACAATCAGTCAGCTTATTGACATGATGAAAGATGTTGAGATCTAGGAAACAGAATTCTCATTAAATAAATATTTAACCAAAAACGAACATGCCGCAGGGATTACGGAAATAACAACCAAAACGGGAACAATACTTGTTGCCTGTGCAAGGTAACCTATCACTGACATCAATATTGCAACAATTCCCCAAGAAAAACCATTGATAAAACCGCCGATTATACTTTTGTAATGCGGCAAAACATTTTGCGCCAAATTCATTGTAATCGGAGCTGCAAACATAGTAACAAAACCCATTAAAGCAAAAATTATGAAAGATAAAACAGGATAAGACTTATATGTAAACATAAATAATATCATTAAAGGCAGCGTTGCAATCATCGAAAAATAAAACACATTAGCTGTTCCTATTTTATGTTCCAGTTTTGGACTTATTAAAGATGAAATTCCTCCCATTGCTAAAAAGAAAAATAAAGCCAAACCTATTTGGAATTTTGTATACCCCTGCGCTTTCCACAAAAAAGGCAAAAGTATTGAACAGGATGTTGTTATTAAAGATTTTAACATTGCAATCAAATTCAAAATATTTAATCTGCGATTAGAAAGAATTTCTTTAATTGCCAATTTAAAATTAATTTTTTGTATTTCAACTTTCTGATTAGAAAATTTAGGCACCATAAGAAACATTAAAGGAGCCCAAGTTATCCCTAAAAATGCAAGCAGAGGCATTTTATCAAGTCCCATATACTGCGCCATAGAAGACGAAAACAAAGGTCCCATTGAAAAACCCAGAGTTCCCAAAGCCATAAATATACCCATATTTTTTACAACATCAGAAGTCGTAAACTTGGAAATAAGCCCTAAAGATTGCGGATGGAACAAACTTGAACCTAAACTGCCCAGCATTATACAAAAAACCATAAGATAAATATTATGTACTGCTGGAGCAATAGAAATAAATAAAGCCGTACAAATTAACCCCCAAAATATAAGCGCCCTTTTGCGCATATTATCAGCAAAATAGCCAAAAAACGGCTGTAATAATGATGAAAATATATGCGAACAGCTCAAAATTATTGTAGCAACAGGCATTGAAATTCTTACCTGCTCTGCAATAAACGGCATAATCGGATTTAAACACCCGGTATACACATCATTTATAAAATGCCCGCCACAAAACCATATTTGGGGTTTTATTTCGTCTTTATTATAAATCATAAAAATATTTTAAAATTAAAAGTTCAAAAAATCAAACATTGCTATGCAATCATATCAAGCGCTTTTTGAGAATTTTTTAATTCGGGGTTGGTAAAACGCTCTGCAAATTCACTTATCATTTGAATAAAATCATTCTTAGCCCTATTATTTTCAACATTTAAACCTTGATTGAAAACATTGCTTACGCGTGCTTTTCCTAGCTCTGCATATACACGCTTATCTGTATTTCCCGTAAGATAACCAACTGATGAAACTAGCATCTTCTACCCCAACTATCTATTGCCCAACTAGCTTATTACAAAAAAAGATTAAAATCAAGCATAAGAAAAGAACAAAATACTACTTGATTTTTTAGTTTGACTGTTTTATCATCCTGAATGTAGAGTGCTTACGCCAATAATCACTCAACAAGAAAAGGAAATTAAAATGTCAATTAACTTAGAAAAAGAACAAAAACAAGAATTTGCAAAAAAATTCGGCAAGAATGAAAAAGATACAGGTGCTCCTGCAGTTCAAATCGCTATGATGACAAAGAAAATCGCTGATTTGACAGAACACTTGAAATCTAACAAAAAAGACTTTGCTACAAAAAGAGGTCTTTTGATGATGGTAGGTAAAAGAAAGAAACTTCTTTCTTACGTAAAATCACACAACCTTGACGAATACAGAGACTTGATTAAAAAGTTAAAAATTAGAGGTTAATTCCTTAAAAAAAGAACCGTTATCAAGCGGTTCTTTTTTTGTAAATAATTTGTAATAGTTAAAAAAAAATATTTCGATATATTAATCAAAAATAAAAAGTTCAATCCTTTGATTGATTGGACTATTTTTTTTTGCATTTTTAAAAATGAAAAGTGTTGATTTTACACGTTTTAAGACCAATATATTTTGTAAATATTTGTTAAAATTTATATTCAACTTCTTAAGAAACATGGAGAAATGTCCGATACATGTAGTATAATATATATAGAAGATATACCACAATATAAAATTAGACATTACCCTATCAAATATTTTGGTATAATCAGAAAGAAAGGTGGCGAGTGTATGAGCAACCTACAATTTCAAAATGATTTAGATAAGTTGGTAGAAGTTTTACCTGAGAAAATTCGCAAGTGTATCTCTTATGAACAGATGGATGACGCAATTGAAATTGTTCTTGACTTAGGCAGAGTTGCAGAGGTTCGCCATTCAAACGGCAAGATTGAATATCTTGGCAGTGAAAATGTAACAGAAGAAGATTTAGACTCAATAATTAAAAAAATTCCTGAATTTACCTCGGATAACCGTTCCGGAATTGCAGGTACACTTCATAGGATAAGTGCCATTCGCAACAGACAGAACAAAGTTGTCGGCTTAACCTGCCGTATCGGTCGTGTTGTAACAGGAACTATATCCTGCATAAAAGACATCTGTATGCAAAACAAAAGTATTTTGTTCCTCGGACGTCCTGGGGTAGGAAAAACCACAAAACTTAGAGAAATTTCAAGACTTGTAGCAGACGAGCTTGCAAAAAGAGTTGTCATAGTTGATACTTCAAACGAAATTGCAGGTGATGGAGATATTCCGCACCCTGCGGTAGGACATGCAAGAAGAATGCAAGTCAGACAACCTGAGTTCCAAAAAGACATTATGATTGAAGCAGTTGAAAACCACACTCCTGAAGTAATCATAGTTGATGAAATCGGAACAGAAGAAGAAGCGCAAGCTGCAAGAACAATTGCCGAACGTGGTGTTATGTTGATTGCAACAGCACACGGTAATACACTGGAAAACTTAATCAAAAACCCGACATTATCAGATTTGGTTGGTGGAATTCAATCTGTTACTCTGGGTGATGATGAAGCAAAACGTAGAGCTTCACAAAAAACAGTACTCGAACGTGAGAAACAACCAACATTCGATATTGTTATAGAAATTTTGGACAGAAATACATTAGCTGTATATAAAGATACTGCAGAAGCGGTAGATTACATATTGAGAGGATGGCCGATAAGACCGGAGATTAGAAAAGTTGATAAAACTTATGAATTTAACGCTTCTGCACCGAATCCGGTACCGGAAAGAGTACCAAATGTTATAGATAAGATTAATCAGCTTGATAATACTATTGAACATCCTGAAAGTTTGAAATTCAGTTTTTCACGTCAAAAATATGTTGAAGAAGTTAAAAAATTCAAAAAAATATACCTATACGCAGTATCAAGAAGTATTGCCGAAAAAGTTATAGAACGACTTGATTTGAATGCAGAAATTACAAGGAATCTCGATGATGCGGATATTGTAATTGCGCACAAAAACTTTGTAAAAGGCGGAGCTAAAGTACTTTCAACTGCAGAGCACGACAGACTGCAAATATTCTATGTAAAAACAAACTCAATGGCACAAATTCAAAAAGTAATTAAACAAGCCCTTGATATTGCGGAAATTAACAGCCAGCAAACATATTATGACATAACAGAAAAAGCGCTTGATGAAGCAAAAGCAGCTATTGAAAAGATTTTAGCAGGAGTAGTTAAAGATATAGAACTATCACCGCAAAATACACAAATTCGTAAAATGCAGCACGAGCTTGCAGAACAGCACAACTTGGAGAGTAAGTCTATCGGCGAAGGTGAAAATCGCCACCTGAGAATCGTCGGCGGAACAGATTATAAAGAATAATTAGCCCCAAAAAGTGAATAATAAAAGTTTGAGTCCCTTCTTAAAAAAAGATAGGGGGAAAATTGCATCCCCATTGAAATGATTTTTAGAAGGGGCTCCCGTTTATTAATATTACAAATTGTTACAATATTCACAAAAAATAAGACTTTTTCCTAAAGATTCTTAAATAACATGCCGAATACTACCATGTGAGTAAATATAAGGAGAAAAAGGTATGGCAGTAGAATTTAATAAATTTAAAAACTACAAAGACTACAATTTCCTAATCAACAAAGAAGCTGCAAATAAAGCAGCAAGAGAAGAAGCTACACAAGAAATTGAACAACAAACCCCTAATGCAGTATTCAAAGGTTTGGAAAATGAAACAGATTTATTAACAAAAAACACACAAAACTTGTACAATTTACGATTTGAAAAATACACTGCTGAAGACAAATCAATGGCAGATGAAACAAATGAAATCTTGGCAAGTTTGGGAGTAAAAAACTTTAAAGTTACACCGGCACAAGTAGCAAGTGTTGCAAACGGTGTAAACAGCGTCGTCCTTCCGGGATTAAAACTGGCAGAAGACGGAGCAGTAGCAGCACACATTGCAGATCCTAACGGACCATTTGCAGATTTATTTGCATAAAAAGACTTATAAATATATATTTACTCACAGACCGATTAAATATTAATCGGTCTTTTAATTTTATGTAATAAAAAAACCGACTTTAAAAAGTCGGTTTCATAATTACATAAGGCCTAAAACTTTTTTGTACCAAGTAAAAGATTCGATCTCAGTACCATTAAAAGTTGTTTTCGCACATTGATGTTTAAGATAATCTTCAAACTCATCTGCGAACGGAGACTTCACTTTCTTCACTTCTTTTTCAGAAACTGCTGTTTTCATAGCAATACTCCTTTACACATTGACCCTTTACGTATTAATTATAACATAAAAGTTGTTCCATTTCTAGTTATAAAACTCGACTATTTATTTTTTTGCTAATTCAAAAGGTTTTAGATTGTAAATTTTTATTAAGCATGTATGTTTTTATAATTTTTAAAATAATAAAGCAAAATTTTGTTAAAATTTTGTGTTTTTATGATAAAATTTTTTTATGATTTTAATTGGTGAAAATATACATATAATCTCGAAAAAGGTCAAAGAAGCTTTAGAAAAAAAAGATGAAAATTTTATCAAAAATTTGATAAAAATTCAGCAAAAAATGGACTGCATAGATTTGAATGTTGGACCTGCTAAATTGAAACTTGACAAAATTTTTGATTGGCTATGTCCGCTTGTCCGAGGACAAAATATTTCATTTGATTCTTCAAATATTGATGCAATAGAAAACGGATTAAAATTGGTATCAGATTGTTCAAACTGCTTTATCAACAGTTCTTCTGTCGACTCAGAAAAATTGGAGCGGCTGACTGATATGGCATTAGAATACAATTGCAATCTTATTATCCTTGCAATGAAAAAAGAAACAGGAATTCCAAAAGATTCAGACGGAAGGATGGAGCTTATTTTTGAAGCGTACGAAAAGTGCATTGAAAAAGGAATGGATTCACAAAAAATATTTTTTGACCCGCTTGTATTACCGATAAAAATTGATAATACCCAAGCAATGGAAGCATTGAACACCATTCAAATGATAAAAGAAAGTTTTGAACCAAAAGTAAATACAATTATCGGACTTTCTAATATATCTAACGGTGCTTTGCAAAATATTCGCCCGCTAATTAATAGAGTGTATTGTACCATGGCACATGGGGCAGGTCTTGATGCCGCAATAGTTGATGCAAAAGATGAAGAACTCCAAAGAATTATTAATATGTTGGAGCAAGAAAATCCAAGTTCAAAAACTGACGAATTGTATTTGAAAATTTCAAAATCAATCCGAAATTTTGAAAATATAGAAGAAATATCATTTGACAAAAATGATATTGAGCAGGAAAATATAGTTAAGACAACAGCTATCTTGACAGGTAAAAAAATATATTCTGATAGCTTTACACAAGTGTAAAATTTATGGTATTATTATTCAGATAATTGAGTTTTAGGAATATGAAAATTAAGAAGAATTTATTAACGGCAATATTAGTATCAACACTGGCAATCTCGGGGACAAATGTACAAGCACAGATGTCGCCTCAAGCCAGCGTTTTGTATCAAGAAGCTTGTAGCGCAGAGCATCAGCAAGATTTGAAAGAAGCTATCTCTAAACTTGAAGAAGCAATAGAAATTTCAGGTGGAGAAGCGATGTTATACACAAAACTTGCAGGGATATACGCAGAAATTGATGAATACGACAAGGCTCTTGCAAATTATCAGAAAGTAATTGCAATAAACCCTGAAGATGCTTTTATTTATATAAGCGTAGGAAGTATTTACGAAAATCAAGGCAAATACAAAGATGCACTTGATGCATATAACAAAGCCTTAGATATTTTCCCTGAATATAAATACAATTACTTTAACATTGGTAATGTTCAATATCAACTCGGAAACTACAAAGAAGCTGTTAAAAATTATTCGACATTTTTGGAAACATATTCCGGTCACTCAGAAGCAAGAGAAAACTTAGCAAATTCGTATCTTGCAATAAAAGATTTTAAAAATGCCGAAAAACAATATCAAATTATATATGACAAAAATCCGGATTCATTCAAAGATCAATACGGATACGGAATATCTTTATTGAATACAAACCAACCGGATAAAGCAATTGCATTTTTAGAAAAAGCAATTGAAATTGATGCAGAAAATAATGCTGCACATTTGGGACTTGCACAAGCATACCAAGATTTGGGCAAAAACGATATTGCTTACCAACAGTACCAAATCGTATTAAAAAACGTTCCAAATTTGAATAATGTTCGTCTTGATTACGCCAATTTACTTGCAAGTATGGACAAAAACACAGAAGCTCTTGAACAGTACAATATGTACATAAAAGCTTTTCCAAATGATGTAAAAGGATATTTAGCAATTGCGGCAATATATCAAGATTTGAAAAATTATGACAAAGCAATAGAGAATTATTTAACTGCACAAGAAAAAGATCCAAATAATATCGAAACTAAAAAAAGTCTGGCAAACTGCTATCATAACAAAAAAGATTATTATGAAGCATTGAGATATTATGATGAAATTTTAGACGACCAACCTGAAGATTTCAATGTAAGATTTAATAAAGCACTTGCCCTGCACGCACTAAAACAATATGAGCAGGCAATTACCTTATATAAAGATCTTCTTAATGTAAAAAGCGAAAAATCAATTAAAGAAAATTTGAATAACGCATTAGTTTCACGTGGTCATGAGCTTGTTGAAGACGAAGAATATAAAACAGCAATTTCAACATTTAAAGAAGCTATAAAAGGCGGTTACAATGACGGATATGTATACTATGGAATGGCTAAAGCATATAAAGGTCTTGGCGAAAATAGCAAGGCCTCAGATAATTATGAAAAAGCTATTTCTATAAATCCGGAAAAAACATTATATAGTGCAGAATATAGTGATTTTATTTCATCATTGTATGCTCCGCAAGTAACTGTACAGACTTTGCAACAACCTGGAGAACTCCCGCAAATAAATCTGAGTATGGATACTCCACAGGCAAATACTCCAAAGGCTGAAACTAAACCGGCAACTTCTCCTGTTGCAATCAAGAAAAACGAAGATTTTATTGCAGAAGGTGATAAAAATTATAAAAGCAACAACTATGATGCTGCCGTAAAAAATTATCAAGATGCACTTCAGCTTGTTCCGGATGATGAAGTTACACTCTTGAAAATCGGTAACATATATAAATTAAAAGAAGATAATACCAAAGCTATTAATTTTTATCAAAAAGCAATTATAGTTAATCCTGATTACACAGACGGATGGTTTAATCTTGGACTCGCATACGCAAATGAAAACAATTTAATTGAATCCGAAAAAAGCTTTGAAAAAGTTATAGAACTTGATTCTGATTACAATTTTGGATATGCATATTATGCACTTGCAATGGCTTTGGAGCATCAAGGCAAAAAATCAGAAGCGGTTAAAAATTATAAAACATTTATCAAACATAATAACGATAAAGACTTGGTAGCTTCTGTACAAGAAAAAATTAAAGAATTGCAACACTAATATGAAAAAATTTATATTAATTATATCGTTATTTTTGATAATGGGTTTTACTTGTGCGTGTGATAATACTCAATCACATATAATATTTAACAAATATCCGTTCACAAGTGAAACGATAACATCTTCTACAAATATATTTTCGCCCGGAGAGAAAATATACTATCTTGTTACAACCCCAAAACCTGTCGAAACAAAAAGACTTCTTATCCAAATATACAAAATGGGTGAGAAAGAACGCCTAGGATACGATTTGGTATGGGGGAAACAGGTTAAAATACGCGATGAGCAAGTTTATTACTACACAGACTATATTGTCTTAACAGAAAAAGGCGCCTATGTGATGAATGCGTATTCGAAAGACAACCCCACAAAATTATTATCATCTAATGAATTTTACATAAAATAGTATTATGTCCGGCTAAAGCCTGACATACAACGTCATATAGAACTTTTAAATCAAAAATAAAAGGCGGACAAGTTATGCCCGCCAAATTTACAAACTATCTCTTCTCATTCCAAAATTATTCTATTGCAGAGATGTTCTCCACAAAGAATCATTAAACTTGTTTTGTTGAGTATTGATTTCATCAGCTGACAATGCAACATTATGAGGAGCAAAAACAAATACTCTGTCACCCACTTTTTTAGGTTTACCGTTCAAAGCTTGAGATGCACCGCAAACAAAATCAATTGTTCTTTGAGATTGCTCATTATCAAGCAAATGAAGGTTTAACATAACAATTTTTCTATCTTTTAGGTGTTGAACAATTGTAGCTGCATCATCAAATGAACGAGGTTCGATAACAACAACTTCATTACCGCCTCTGTTGAAACTAGGATGATTTACAACTTTAGTTTCAGGTTGTCTTTCAGGTACAGCTGCAGGAGCATAATCAGGAACTCTTACGGCATTACCGTCTTCTTCTTCATAATACTCGTCTTCATTTATCATATCAAACGGATCTTCTTCTCCACGAAAACCGTCCATAACAAAATCTACAACCTTTTTAAAACTTTCTGCAATTGCCACCTTTATCTCCTCCGTTTATTCAAATAGTTTTCTACCAATCCTTAGCATTGTCGAACCGCTGCGAACTGCTATTTTGTAATCTTGACTCATCCCCATGGATATTTCCTTCAAATCGCAATTAAATCTTTTGTTTATCTTGTTTCTAATTTCGACTACTTCTGAAAATAATCTTTCAAGTTCATCTTGCGGGGCTCCTAATGGGGCCATATTCATAATTCCTACGATTTCGACACCTGAAAGGCTGTTTACAGACTCAAACTGAGAAAATAACTCCTCAGGCGAAAATCCAAATTTTTGTTCCTCGTTAGCATTATTTAACTGCAATAATATTTTCTGCTTTATACCCAGTTCCAATGCTCTTTGAGAAATACACTGTGCCAATTTTAAAGAGTCAACCGAATGTATATATTCAAAAACTCCGACAACGTGCTTTACTTTGTTGGTTTGAAGATGACCAATGAAGTGAAAAGTTGAATTTTGCTTAATTTCTTGCGATAAAGATTCAATTTTTTCACACGCTTCCAGCGCTCTGGATTCTCCGAAATCACGTAATCCGGCTTTGTATGCAGCCTCTATTGCATCTTTGCCGTAATACTTCGTAATTGCGATTATTTTAGGTTTACAAGGTTCGATTTCTTCTTGTATTTGTAAAAGATTCTTCACTACTGTTTCATACATTAATCATTCACCTCTACAAGAAAACATGCCCATGCCATGAGCATATTTCAATTGTACCTTATGTTTTTAGGATGTCCAAAATATTTATTAAATCTACACCATTTGTATGAGATGAAAACCCAAAACCATGAATATACCATGGTTTTGGGCACACACTAAAAATCTCGGTGCTCTTAATAATTCTTAATAATTTAAAATTGTCATGACCTCAAAAACCATGTCTCTACTTAAAAGCATGCCTTTTAAACAAAATTTCATCAATCCCGAGATTGATATAAAAATCTGTAATAACTTTTAAAAAAAAACTTTTTATGATAAACTTGAAAACATAAAGGAAATTAGCCAAATGTACATACCCGAAAATATTGGAATAGCATTCAGTTTAACTATGCTTGCAGGTTTAACCACTGCAATAGGTGGTGCTATTGCATTTGTTACTAAAAAAGATAATTTGAAAGTCTTATCATTAGGACTTGGTTTTAGTGCAGGGGTAATGATATTTATTTCACTTGTCGATATTATTCCAGAAGCGAATAAAATGCTACAAACAAATTTTGGAGAAATGTATAAATGGTTAGTTTTTAGCGGGTTTATACTCGGGCTTTTGATTTCAGTGATTATAGACTATTTTTTACCGGACCACGTTGATACTGATGAACTTTTACATCCTGATGCTCCGGAAGAAGATAATCACTATAAACATTATAAACTCCAAAGAGCAGGAATAATGACAGCCGTCGCAATCTGTGTACACAATTTTCCGGAAGGTATGGCTACATTTTTAACTACCACCCAAAATATAACCCTGGGGATATCAGTAGCCCTTGCAATCGCAATACATAATATTCCGGAAGGAATTGCCGTAGCACTTCCTATATATCATTCAACAGGCAAGAAACGTTATGCAATGCTATATGCAGCAATGTCAGGTATAACAGAACCTATCGGAGCACTTGTCGGTATGTTTATTTTCGGTATGTTAGTACCACAAATAATGGTAGGCTGCCTAATGGCAATGGTTGCGGGAATTATGACATACATTTCGTTTGATACATTGCTCCCGCTTGCAAAAGAATACGGAAACTGGCACCTGTCAATTGTAGGAATTATGTCAGGAATTTTGTTTATCTGGTTGAGTTTGATACTGCTTGGATAGTATTAAACTTAACAAATATACAAACCCCCTCGACAAATAATCATGTTTGTTGTACGGTATGGCTACATGCGGAAATATAAATATTTAAAGGAGAAATAAAAATGCAAGTTATATTGAAAAAAGATGTTCAAAACTTAGGCGAAGCCGGCGATATCATCTCTGTAAAAGACGGATATGCAAGAAATTTCTTATTACCTCAAAATGTTGCAGAAGTAGCAACTAAAGGTGCTTTAGAAAACAGAGAAAAGAATATTGCAAGAATTAAAGCTAAACAAGAAAAATTAAATGCAGAAGCTATGGAAAAAGCTCAAACTCTTGAAAAATTCGGCAAATTAGAATTATCAGCTAAAGCCGGAGAATCAGGAAAATTATTTGGTACAATTACTACTAAGAAATTGGCTGAAGAAATTGCCGCTAAAACAGGTGTTGAAGTTGATAGAAAATCTATCTCTTTGAACGCTCCTGTTAACAAAATTGGTGAATACAAAATGTTAATTAAATTAACTTCTAAAGTTAAATGCGAATTAGCATTATCAGTTACAGCATCTGAAGTTGTTAAAGAATCTTTAGAAGAAGAAACAACTGAAGAAGCTGCAGAATAATTATTATAGGGAAAAGGGAATAAAGGAATAAGTTTATATAAATAGACTTATTCCTTTATTATATTAATAGTTAAGAGGAAAGTATGTATCAAGATTTAAAATTACAAGCGCTTGCAATAGGCTCTTTGCCGTACACAGACATAAATTCTGCCATAAATCTTATAAAAAAAGATTTTAGCGAAATTCCATTTGTCCCCCAACTAATAAATATAAGCAAAAACGAAGACATGATAATACAATTCTTCGAAGGCTTACCGGCTTTCAAACCGGAAAAACCGGAAGAGTTTAAACTTGATATTGAAAATGAAGATTTTATTTTGGGCTTAGAAACATTCTTATCCGATTATGAAGAAATTATATCGGATATTAATAGCCCCGTACTAGAGAAATACGCTATCAGTAAAAACTTCTCTCACGCATTCGAACAATTTACGAAAATAATACAAAATAGCAAACCCAAATATGCGAAAGCACAAATTGTGGGACCATTCACACTTCTTACAACATTAACTGATCCTGAGGGGAATTATGCCATTTATGATGAAACGTACAAAGAAATTATTACTAAACTGCTAATATTAAAGGCATTATGGCAAATCAAATGTATTAAAGATGCAAATCCTGATACTACGCCGATAATCTTTATGGATGAACCTACGCTATCCCAGCTTGGGACATCTGCATATTTATCTGTTGATGTTAATGAAGTCATTAAAACAATTAAAGAAATCTCCGAAATTATAAAATCTAATGGTGGAATTAGTGCCATTCATTGCTGCGGGAAATTTGATTGGGAAATATTAACCAAAACTAATGTCAATATTATTGATTTTGATGCCTATTCATTCTCAGAAAATATCACTCTATACAAACAAAACATAGAAGCTTTTTTGAATAAAGACGGCAAAATAGGCTGGGGGATTGTTCCTACATCAGATGATGAGCTTTTGAATAAATTAAATATAGATACACTAATAAAAAAATATACAGACTCTGTAAACAATTTGACTAAAATAGGGATTGATGAGAAACTAATCATAGACAATTCAATATTAACACCTTCATGCGGGGCCGGCTCGCTGAGTATAAAAGGAGCAGAGCGTGCAATGGATTTGGTTTTTGAATTGTCAAACGAATTGAAAAAGAGGTTTTAAATTTGACAGTAAAATTAGCAATTACCGGAAAAGGCGGAAGCGGAAAGACAACTATCGTCAAAGCATTTATGCATATTTTTGAAGAAATGTATCCGGGGAAATCCATATTATTATTTGATAATGACTTAACAAGTGAACTTGCACACAGCTTTGGATTAGACATAAGAAATACTATTTACGGTATCAGAAGCGGAAAGCACGAATATAAAACCGGCATCCCCGAAGATATGAGCAAACAAGAATTTATTGAATGGGCTATGGAAGACATTATTGTTTCAATAAATGATAATGTTGATATTATTGAATCTTGGTTTGTTGGTTCAAAAGATTGCAGATGCCCTATAACAAAACTTATAAATGATGCCGTTGAAAAATTAATTAACAGATATGATTTTGTAATCTTTGATTGCGAATTTGACTTGAAATATCTTAACCAACTGGTAGACATAGATATTGATTCAACAATCATCGTAGCAAACCCGACAGAAGAATCTGCACATCTTGCACAACGTATAAAAGAATTCAGTTCAAAACATGCCGCCGGTAATCAACTTGGTGTTGTAATAAACAAAATAGACAACAGCAAAATGTCTATGTTATCAGAGCTTTTGAGAAAATACGGACTTGATATCATTGGAGCTATTCCATACGACAAAACACTTGAAGAAAATTCTGTTTCAAAAGAATCTAAAATAGTTCAAGACTCTATAAAAGCATTTTATTCAAGATTAAATCTACCGCAATAAATTAAAGTTTTTTAATAATATGACGTATATAATCATGACAATTCATAATTCACAGAGGTATTTGAAATGTTTAACTACGTAAACGGAAATCCTTTCGGTCAAAAAATTGAATCCGCAGTATCTACAGGTCAAGGTCAACAACAAAAAAAACAACAGCAAGAAGATGATGACGAAAAAAGATACTTGGAAGATGATGACCAAGACGAAGTTACAATAAGCCAATTACCTGAGCTTAGCGAGGATGATGTAAATTACCTCGTTAACGAATACAAAACAAAACTTAAAAATGAACACGAAGACAATGAAAAAGTTCTTCAAAAAATAGACAAATTTTTTGGGAAATTTGATGTAAAAAGGTTTATGAAACAAAACCCTCATATGACTGCATCCGATTTTAATATGATAATGTTTAACGAAACATCAAGATTTATAAACTAATATTAAAATAAACTATCTTTCGACACCTATAACTTTTTTGAATAATTTCATCTGAGGATCATCATCACCTACAAGTAATTCATACGGATAAATGTCAATTTGTCTTGGGGTTACACGTGTTAGACCATTACCTCGTTCTATGATATTAGCATCTGAAAGATAAAATGACATATGAAAAATATCTTTACCAATCATATTAGGCTTTTTTGCGCCATTTGTATCTATATAAAACGAATGTGCTTCCGGTGTGAAAATTATATTAGTAAAACGAGGACGTCCCTTTATCATAAAAAATGCACCGTCTTTCAATATGTATATGCGGGCCGGGTTTATACCGGCTTGTATGACTACAGTACGATATTTACCAAGTTCCGTATTGTTAAAATCTTTATCACCAGAAATTTCGGCAAAATTTATCCATCTGGTAGCACCCATAAGTTTCATCATATCAGGAATTAGACCATTTATACCAAGGATAATAGAATTATCCTTTCCATCCTTAATTTCGTTATAACAACCACTGGCTGTTTCATGCAACTCTGAATTTGCAGGTATACGATTAAAATACTTTTTTCTAAGGTTTTCGTCAGTCTCAACCCTGTAACACTGGTATATTTTTTCAACTTGAACTGTATCAAGCGCAGCTGACAACCTTGCATACATTGCTTTAAATCTTGCAATGTTTTCCTGATCTCCGACACGATTATTCAACGTAGGTATCGTCATTGCCGCAAGAACACCAATTAAACCAATAGTAATCAAAACTTCAGCCAACGTAAATGCGTTTTTTTTATTAAAAATTTTCATAATATAAATCCCATAACATAATCCATATTTACATTTTAACACATTTTTGTATAAGGGTCAATTATGCACGAGGATGTGCCTCATTATAAACATCTTTCATGTGCTGCATAGAAATATGAGTATAAATTTGGGTATTAGAAATACTTGCGTGACCTAATAGTTCCTGAACAACCCTCAAATCCGCTCCGTTTTCTATTAAATGCGTTGCAAAACTATGTCTGAACATGTGAGGAGTAACATGTTTCGGTAATTCAATTTTTTCGACAATATCGTTTATTACATTTCTTATCATTCGTGTTTGAAGCCTATAACCGGTCTTATTTATAAAAACAGGAGTATTATCAGATATTGGCTCCAGTGTATAACCTTTTGCAACCATTGGCCGCGCAAAATCAATGTATTTTTGTAAATAATCTTTAGCCTTATCTGTTATAAGAATTATTCTTTCTTTTGAACCTTTACCAAAAACTGTTATTTCATTATTTTCAAGGTTTAAATTCCCAAAATTTAACCCGCTAAGCTCGGAAATACGCATCCCGCTTGCCCATAGAAGTTCCAGAATTGTACGATTTCTATATCCTGCCGGTGTATCTATGTTTATATTATTTAGTATATCCTCTACCTCCTCCGTTGTGAGGAATTTTGGCAACGATCTCGGTCGTTTGGGGGATATTATATTTTCTGCAGGATTTAATTCAATTTTTTTCTCTCTGAAAAGATATTTATAGAAAGTCCTTATGGATGCTATCTTTCGGGCAACTGTTGTTTTTTTGTAATTAAATTTTTGTAAAAAATGAAGATATTCACGAATTTTGGCAAAATTTGTATCACAACAGCTTGTTTCACCAAGCCATATTAAAAAAGCCTGAATATCAGTGCAATAGGCCTTTGCAGTATGTTGAGAAAAGTTCTTTTCTACGACAATATAAGCCCTAAAATCTTCTAAATTTTTTTTTGACTCCGTATTTAAACCCATAAACATTCTCTATTGCTTTTTTAACATAACTATTATACAATAACTTTATAAGAATTAGAATATATTAAGCTAGAAGGTTAGGAGAAAACAATGAATTGTAAAAAATTATTAGTAACATCAATGATTTTGGCTTCCGCCGTCCTTTGTGCATCCCAATCGTTTGCTGCTGAACCTATAAAAGCACAAGTTTCTAAAAACTATGTTGATATCAGCAGAATGATTGAATACAACAACTATGAAGATGCTGACAAATTGTTAAAAGAAATTTTAACAGCTAACCCGAATGATTTAGACGCGAAAGCATTGAAATTGATGTCAGAAGCAAAACAGTGGAAATTAGCACCTGCTCAAGCAGAATTAGACAAGTTATTAAAGAAATATCCTAATAACCCTCAATTCCACTACGCTCAAGGTTTAGTTTATTTGATGCGTGAAACATCATCTGACGTTGAGTATATTAAAAATATTACAAACTTATCAAATGCTGCTATTCAAGAATTTGTAACAGCAGTAGGCCTAGATAGTACTTATTACCAAGCATACAACGCTATGGGTGTTGCTACATTAAAACTTGGTAACAAAAAAGATGCACAGGATTTATTCAATGTTGCATTGAAAATTAACCCTGAATTTGCACCTGCATATGACAACCTTGGTAATATCGCTATGATAGACGGCGATTTAGACCAAGCTGAAAAATATTATTTAGAATCAATCAAATATAACTCTCACAACCCAACTTCTATGTACCACATGGGGCAAGTAGAAGCAAGACGTGGAGATTATACAAAAGCATTAACTTGGTTGAACCACTCACTGCATATCAACCCTCAATCATCTCCTGGATGGAACTTGCAGGGTGAATTATACTTGAAACAAGGTAACCAAGCTGCTGCAATCAATTCATTCAAAAAAGCAAAATACGTAAAACCTGAAAACTTCAGACCATACGTTAACTTGGCTGGTGTTTATGAAAACAGATCAGACCACGAATTTGCTATGGAAGAATTGAAAACAGCTATTATCTTGAACCCTAACTACAAAGAAGGTATTTTCAGAGTTGCTAATATGTCATTAGAAACTAAAAAATACCAACAAGCTCTTGAATACTATTCAAGATTGTTAGGCGATGCAACTTATAATAATGATGCTATCATCGGTTTAGCAAATACATATTATGAAATGGCTAAAGATACCGCAGATAGCCGTGATTATACAACTAACAAAGACGTTTACTTAGCTTATGATTATGTAAATGAAGCTATTCAAAGAACTCCAAATGATTTGAAACTTCACTTAGCAAAAATCAAATTAGGTAAATTAACTCACCAAATGGAATTAACTGAAGAAAACTTGAACTATATTGTTCAATCTGCTTCAGACAGCTTAATGGATACAGTTATCAAAGGTGAAGCATACTTATCACTCGGACGTGAAAAAGATGCTGTTTATACTTTTGAAAACGCAATCAACTTTGCTAACAGCATAGATGATGAATTATACTTATCAGAAATTCTTGTTCAACACAAACAATTCAGAACAGCAAGAAAAGCTCTTCAAAAAGTGTTGATGGCTGAACCTGATAACAGAATTGCATTAAACGGTATTCACTATATTGACTTATGCGAGATGAAATCAAACGAATTCTTTGAAATTGCATTACGTCAATACAAAGAAGGCAATTATGCTTCAACGGTTGAATATTGTAACAGAGCAATCGACTTCTATCACAATGCACCATCAATTGCTAAGTTGAAAGCTCAAGCATACGAAGCTGAAAAGAACTACGAAGGTGCTGTTAAGTACTATACTCAATACTTAGCTCTTGCTCCAAATGCATCTGATAAAGCTGCAGTTGAACAAAGAATCCAAGTATTCAGACAACGTATGTAATCAAATTATGATAAATTATTAAGGCACTAAGGTATTCAGAGCTTAGTGCCTTAATATTATCTAAAAGTATTAAAGTCTTTAGGGATATGAAAAAATTTGATATAAGAAAAACATTTGAAACGTTTATGCAAGAGCCTCTTAGTATTTTAACTGAGGGGTTGTTTCAAATTGTGAACATACAATCCCCAAATATATTTGAAAAATCTTTTAATATTGATTTTGTTAAAGGCAAAACACAATTAACCATTGTCAACAATGATAAAATGTGCAATCTTTTTCAAAGCGTTTTACACAGAAGAAAAGTACTTGAACAAAAGGAAAAAGTTCAAAAATAGCCTTCTATTGTTTATTTAGCTTAAATATTTATCAAGTCTTTCAACGGCTTCTTTTGTATTTTCTTTGCTGCCAAAAGAAGTTAGCCTAAAGTACTTTTCACCATTTTTACCAAATCCTGCTCCGGGAGTTCCAACAATTTGTATATTTTCTAATAAGCTGTCGAAAAACTCCCAAGAGTCCATATTATTAGGACATCTTAGCCAAATATACGGTGAATGCTTTCCGCCAATATGCCAGATATTGTGTTTTGTTAAAACATCTGAAATTAATTTTGCATTCTCTTTATAATAATCAAGATTTTCTTTAATTTGTTTTTGTCCATTCGGTGAAAATACAGCTTGCGCACCTTTTTGAACAATATAAGGCACGCCGTTAAACTTAGTTGTTTGACGTCTTAGCCACATTTTATTCAAATTCATATCACCAAATTCAAGAGTTTTTGGAACAACAGTCCAACCGCATCTTGTACCGGTAAAACCTGCCATTTTAGAAAATGAGCAAAACTCTATTGCGCAAGTTTTTGCTCCTTCAATTTCAAAGATACTTCTTGGTAAACTTGCATCAGTTATAAAGCATTCATAAGCAGCATCAAATAATATGACTGCGTTATTTTTATTTGCATAATCAACCCATTTTTTTAATTGTTCTTTATTATACACCGCACCTGTCGGATTATTTGGTGAGCAAAGATATATTATATCTGCTTTTATATTATCATTAGGCATTGGCAGGAAATCATTCTGCGCATTTGCATCAATAAATTCTATTTCGCGACCTGCCATAGTGTTTGTATCAACGTAAACTGGATACACCGGATCAGGAACAAGTACACGATTATCTTTATCAAATAAATCCAAAATATTTCCAATATCTGATTTTGCGCCATCTGAAATAAAAATTTCATCTATATCAAGATTTACATTATGACAATTATAATAATTTTTAATTTCTTGTTTCAAAAAATCATATCCCTGCTCAGGACCGTATCCGTGAAATGTTTCTTTAACGCCCATTTCATCTGATGCAGATTTTAACGCATCAACAACTGCCTTGCACAAAGGTAATGTAACATCGCCTATCCCAAGTTTTATTATCTTTTTATCAGGATTTTTTTGAGAAAATTCATTTACTTTTTTGGCTATTGTCGAAAACAAATAACTTTGAGCAATATTTTTATAATTCTGATTAGCTTTCATTGTCCTATACTCCTCTTATTAAACTATTTATAACATAAAAAATGCTTATATAAAATATTATAAGAAATAATGTATCTAAATGATGATTTTTTGTAGATCATAATTATAATACTGTTATGGCTAAGTATAAATTTTGGTTTGGAATACTAATCGTTGCGATGCTGACAAGTTCAGCACAAATTTGCTTTGCCAAAGATAAATTGCCTGTCGAAGGTAAAGGGTATATAGGTACACTGCCGGATTTGACTCGAGACTACATACCGGAAGAAAAACAGGATAAAGTGCAAGTTATCCCTACCCCCGCAAAAGACTTTAATTCTGAAGGCGAAATAAAACCCGTACCCGATGATAATCCTACTTTTGTAAATATTATACTTAAACCGGACAAAACTTCTAAATATACAGCTGATTTAATGGAATTTATACCACTTTTAGAAAATATCTTCGATCTTATTGAAGAAGATAAAAATGTTCAATTTTTTAACGCAAAAGTCTTTTATTTCAACAAAAGTGTAGACTATTTTAGAGATAAATACGCAGATAAACCGGAAAGTGAATATTTGACATATAAAAAATTAATGGAACTAAATATACACGCCCGCTCAATCGCACTCCTACGTTCCGAAGCTGCTAAATACAATCCTTATTTAGCTTATGGCAGCGAAGGATACATATACAACCCTAATAATATTGAAGAACAGTTAGGATTTTTGAAAACAGAAATTGAACAAACAATATTGTTAATACGTGAATCCAATGAATAAAAAGAATGACCCTATAATTCGGGTCATTCTTTTTATTTTATTCTACATATTCTTCTAAGCGTTTTTTACGATTTGGATGACGCAATTTTCTCAAGGCTTTTGCCTCAATCTGTCTGATACGCTCACGAGTAACTCCAAACAGCTGGCCAACTTCTTCTAAAGTTCTCTGTCTGCCGTCATCCATACCAAAACGTAATCTCAATACATCACGTTCTCTAGGAGAAAGCGTACACAAAACTTCTGCCAAATCTTCTTTTAACAATTCTGATGCCACCATTTTAACAGGTGCATCTGCTTCCTTATCTTCAATAAAATCGCCCAAACGAGAATCTTCTTCTTTACCGATAGGAGTTTCCAATGATAAAGGTTCTTGTGCAATTTTTATAATTTCACGCAATTTTGAAATAGATACATTCATTTCTGCTGCAAGTTCATCTTCAGTTGGCTTTCTTGAAAGGTCTTGAGCAAGTTTTCTTGTAACTTTTTTCAATTTATTAATAGTTTCAACCATATGAACAGGAATTCTAATTGTTCTTGCCTGATCTGCGATTGCACGTGTTATTGCTTGTCTAATCCACCATGTTGCATATGTAGAGAATTTGAAACCTCTTTCATGGTCAAATTTTTCAGCGGCTCTTATTAAACCTAAATTACCTTCTTGAATAAGGTCTAAGAACAACATTCCGCGACCAATGTACTTTTTAGCAATACTAACAACCAAACGTAAGTTTGCTTGAACTAATTTACGTTTTGCAATTGCACCCGGAGTTCCGCCTTCTAAAATCTGTCTTGCAAGTTCAATTTCTTCATTTGCAGACAACAATTTTATGCGGCCAATTTCACGTAAATATAGTCTTACAGGGTCGTCAATAGCAACATTCTTTGGTATTTCCAAATCTCTTGGATCCGGTTCATCAGACGAATGCATCATGTAAATATCGTCAGACGATACTTTATCACCCATTTTGGATGTGACAATATCCTCAATATTGTCTGTTGATATATCGACATTAATGTAGCTTATATCACTATCCAAACCGTCTTCGGTAATATCATTTAAATCCATTGAATCCTCTTCTTCAATGCTAATAACTGAGGATCCTGATTGTCTTTTTCTTGTCATCTAATTCATCTCCGATTTTTGTATCTTTTTCTTTATTTTATCTCTTAATTGTATTTGAATTTTAAGAGCTTCGGGGTCGTTGTCATCAATCCCTTTGTACATTTTTTTAATGTGCTCAGCTTCCTCTACATGTTTACACTTATTTATTTTTGCAATTGTTTCTTGAATTATATTTTTAAAATCTTGCGTTTCTAAACCTTTATATGCTTCAGCCATGCCTATCAATTCGGGTAAAATAGCCTGTGCCTCAGGGTTTTCTATAAATTCAGTGTATAAATGTTCGATTAATTCTTTCACATTATTTACGGTATATATTAATTTGTCAATTGTAGATTTTACAATTATTAATATTTCATCGCTAAACTCCATATCACCTATCATTTCATTTATTTGGGTAAATGATATAGGACTGTCTGATACTAGAAAAACGCTCAATAAATTTTTTTGCGCTTTTTCTAAAATTGAATTACTTTTTTTTGTAACATTTTTAACAATTCTTTCAACTTTTGGAAGATTTGCACGCTCAAAAGACTTTATTTCAGACTTAATTGCAGATGGATCTATATCAAGTACCTGAGCAACCATTTCAGTGTATTCCGCCTGAATAATTCTGTTTTTAATTTCTGCCAAAACGGGTATTATTGTTGAAATATATTGAGCTTTTTCCTGAGGTGTTTTATATTTATCTTTATCTTTCAATATATTTTCTATCTGAAAATCTATAAATAAAGGAGCATTTTGCATATACATTTTGTACGCATCAGCACCGACTGAACGAACAAATTCATCCGGATCTTTGCCTTCCGGTGGAGAAATAACACGTATTTCGCAAGCATAGCGTTCACTATTTGAACCCGTCGGCATATAACTTTCATCAAATTGTTTTATACTGCCAAGACCAGAAAATACTTCTTTTATAACAGAAGCCCCGCGAGCTGTTGCCTTTTGCCCCGCACTATCAGTATCAAAAGATAAATATATCCGTCTTGATTTTGTATATCTGGATAATAACTTGACATGATCCGGTGTAAGAGATGTTCCGCAAGATGCAACACAGTTTTCTATACCATGAGCTTGTGATGAGATTACATCAAAATAACCCTCCATTAAAATAACGGAATCCTCTTGTTTTATTGCATCTTTAGCTGTATACAAACCGTATAATAAACGGCTTTTATTATATATCAATGAATCAGAAGAGTTCAAATATTTTGGAGTTTGATCTTTTTCCAATGAACGAGCACCAAACGCAACAAACTGACCATTCTCATTTTGTATTGGAATAATAATTCTTCCTCTAAATCTGTCAATATAACCGCCTTTTTCACTTTTTAAAACAAGTCCGGCTTTTTCTAAAACATCATTAGAATAATCTTTTCTAAGCTCATCATAAAGAGTCGAATATGACTTTGGCGCAACACCAAGATGAAATTTTTTAATTATATCTGTTCCAATTCCCCGCTTTGTCAAATAATTCAAAGCCATTTCAGAATTATCAGATTTGTTTCTCAAAAGTAAATCATGATAAAATTCTGCCGCAAGCTCAGTTGCTTTTAACATCTGATCTTTCAATTCTTTTGTAGAGCCTGTACCTTTATGAGATTTTGGTATTTCAAGCCCAAATTTATCAGCCAATTCCTCAATTACATCACGAAATTCCATATTTTTAGTTTTCATGATGAACTTGATAGCATCTCCGGCTTCACCACAACTAAAACACTTATAAATTCCCATACTCGGAGTAACTGCAAAAGATGGATGCTTGTCTTTGTGAAAAGGACATAAACCCCAATAAGTATTACCTTTCCGTTTTAAAACAACCTGTTCGGATACAACATCTACTATATCCAAACGCTCTTTTATTTGTTGAATTAATTCATCCCACGTGCCAGCCATAATCAGATTGTAACATCAATATAAATGTAAGTGTATATATATGAGTAATTTTCATATATTTATATTACAAATAAACCTTAAAATCATAATAAAAAAGCAAAATAAAAAGGCTGATTATATATCTATCAGCCTTTTAAAATTGTGAGTAAACTATATATATCAAACGCTTACGCGATTGCTGAGAATAATTCTGCAAATGGTCCATCCGGATTTGCTATTCTTGCTTCAGTAGCATGGTCTCCGGCTAATGCTAATGCCGGAAGAGTTGTCGCAGCTAAGTTTTGTTCAACACTTGCAACTTGAGCAGGTGTTACTTTTATATTGCATCCCAAAGATGCCAAAGTTGTATTTGTTGCATCTGCTATACCTTGTAATTCCAAAGTTTTTGAATCAATTTTGCTTAAATTATCTAAATCTGTTCTGCCAATTTGAGATGCTTCTGATTTAAAAGTCATATCAATTGGTTTTGCGGCAGCTTTTGCTGCTTCTTTTGTATGTCCCAAGTTAATCTTTTGAAAAGCTGCTTGGTTAATGTTGTTGTTTCCATTTACGCCGAATACCATAAGTCCAATCTCCTTTGTTTACTCACTTAATCGAAGTGTATTTTAATAATTCATCCTATTATAGATTTTCCATCTGTATATATATAAAGTATTTATCAGTTAAATAATTGCGTAAAACAAAGAATTTGTTAACAATTCTTAATATATTTTTAAAAAGTCGATAAATACAGGTGTTGACGGCATCTTAGAAGCAGACAATAAAGTTAAATAATATTCTTTTTGGAAAATCGAATTATACTCAAACTCACCGCCTGAGCCAAGTTTGATTGATGCTTCATAATTTGTCCAAAATTTATAAAAATCTTCTATTGATTCAAAATTTTTGTTATATCTTATACTCATGCCCTCAATATTTACAGGGCGCATATATTCTAAATCAATTCCGCAAATATTCTTGTCAAATACGCACACAACATAATCCGCAGAATGGGCAAGAGAAAAATTTATTTCGCCATTTGCTAATCTTGGTTTTTTATTAAGGATAACTATTTGGGGATTATTTATATTATATATTCGTTTACAAATATTCTTCACCAAAAATCTGCCGGCGCAATGCTGGATATACCTTTTTTCAGATAAAATTTTATCTGTGTCAGAATAAGAAAATATCTCATCTTTAGGGTATTTATTTAACAATTCAGATATTTTTATGTAATAAATATCCATTAATTATACTCCGCTATCTTCTAAAAGTGGAAATTCAAGAGCTTCGACAGGTTGCACGGCATTCCCTGCAATACCTTGGATAGAACCATACATATCAGTCGTGGCAGAAATTACATTCTGTATTTCTTTTTCTCGTTTTTTCCATATTTTATTCATTGCACGTTTTTCTGATTCCAAATCCTGCTGCATACTGACAAAAGCATTCATAATAGTTTCAATTTGAAATCTAAATTCTGTACTTGTTAAATAATTATACAATACAGCACTTTTTTCGTGTTTATTTTCTTGCAGACTCTTTGTATCACTAATTTTTATTAAAGCTTCACGCAAAATGCCCGATAGGGCTTTGAATTCTTCATAAGAACAGATATAAATACCATCTTTAATTCCCATTCTTGTCATATCTTTTGGATACACGGCAGTAACTAAAACGCCAATATCAGCTCCTCTGGATTGTATATCATCTTTAAATTTCGAAATCCAGCTTTCTTGAAATGTTTTTGTTCTTTTACTTTCATAATAAATAGAACCACAATTCTGGCGATACGTTGTATTTACTATTTGAACAGAATCCGCACCCATATCACCTTTTTTTATTTCTTGTATCTCATCAAGACGATAAGTTTCTGTTAAGTATTTTTCTATTGCAAGCTCTTGGACTTCACCTTGAAGCTGCATAGAGCCCTGCTCTTGACGTTTTTTCATTTCTTCGGTCAAAGCCATTTGATCGGCAAGCTGTTTTTTAAGTTCCGCAATTTGAAGTTCAAATTTTTCTTCAGCATTTTTTTGTAATTTTTGTTTTTCTTCCACAAGCCTTTGATTAAATTCCTTTTCACTTTCTGCCTGAATAGAATCTTTTAGTTCTTCTTTTTCTCGCTCAAGTCGTGCCTTTTCAATTTTTAATTTATTTAATTCTTTTACTTGTTCGGATTTTTCCTTTAATTCTTTTTCAAGTTCAGATTTTGCTTCTTCTTGTTCAGAGAGAATTTTTTTACGTAATTCTTCTTCTTTTTCTTGCTGTTTTTGCTTTTGTTCTTTTAAGATTGATTGAATTTCTTCTTCTTTTGCTTTTTCAAAAGCAGCTTTTTGGATAGCAAGTTGCTTATCCAATGCATCTTTTGCCCCTGCTTGAATTAAATTTTCTATATCTATTTCATGCCCGCAATTAGGGCAAGTAATCTTATTTGGCATATCCACACACTCCATCTGTTTTATATTCTATCATGATTTGTGGTAAAATAAACTTATGAGTTGGATATATTTGTTAATAGCCGCAATATTTGAAGTAGGCTGGCCGCTAGGGTTGAAAATAGCAACCCAAAGCCAACATCGAATTTTGTGGATTATATTTGCGATAATAACAATGGCATTAAGTGGAATATTCCTATATTTGGCTCAAAAGCAAATCCCTATCGGTACAGCATACGCCATTTGGACAGGAATAGGTGCATCCTGTACTTTTATAATAGGTGTAGTGGCGTTCCACGATGCTCTAAGTCTTATGAGAGTGCTTGGAGTAATACTTATAATCGGCGGAGTTATTTGCTTAAAAATCTAGCACCCTATGCTGCTTTATTAGTTGTTTGATTATTAGGGTGTCTAAATTGCTCTGTTCCGGGGAATTCGTTTTCGCCGGTTCTCATTTTTGTTATGTAGTATTGTAATTTTGGTATAATTGTTGATAAGAATGCCGCTGATACTACAAATCCTGCACCCCAGTTAATCAAGTTCATCTTGAAGTTGTGTTTTGAAGCTTGTTTTAATATATCTGATGTGATTTCTTTTGCATTAGCTTTCTTTGCTTGGTCAACTATTGATTTTACATAATTTGTTAAATCACTCTTAAGCGCATCAAATGTACTTTGAGCCACAAATTTGTATTTACCTTTTTCAACATTCAAAAATTTTCTATGGCCAAGAGCATTTGCATAGAATTCTTTCAAAAATTCAGGATCATTGATGTGACCGCCATTTAAAACATCTTTTGCCTGATTCATCGTCAAAATCCGTTTTTCGGCCATTTTAATTACTTCTTTGCCATTTTCAATTTCTTTAACTTCTAGTATTCTTTCAGGTTGAAGTTCTGACATTTTTTGTGCAATTTGTTCAAGTTCAGATAATTTTTCTGCAGAAAGATTCATATTCTTGAGTTCTGCATTAAAATCATCAAGCGTAATTACTTTGTTGTTGAATTTAGCCTTGATATTTTCAGGGAGCTCTTTATTTTCGCCTAGAACTTCTTTTGTGAATGTTTCAAAATCTACTTTTCCATCTCCAACATAATTATTCAAATATTTTGTTGCAAATTTCGCTGATGCAGGGTCGAGTCTTGTCTTATTACCTTTGCCTTGTTCAAGTTGATTCAACCAGCTGTTCATATTTGCCATGTTGAACATATAGAAATAAATTGAAGCAATATCTCTAAATCCGATTTCTACTCTTTCATTATTATTTCTTGCAGAATAAACTCTGCCGGTACATGTGCCGACATCAACCGATAATAATTTCCAATTTCTCTTGCTTTCAAAATTATTAGCAAGAGTTAATAAATCCCATTTACCTGTAAACGATGTATCCCTATCATTTTCTTTGCAATTTGCAAAATTATCCATGCTTGGCTGTGTAATAAATCCGTTAGCATTGATATTGTTTATATTATCATTCTTATGACGTGCACGAGTTATTGCTTGATTAATTTTAGGTAAAATAAATCCTATAAATGCGTTTGCAATTATTACACTGGCAGCAACCTTTGTAAATTTAAATTTCGCCATCGCTTTTTCAGTAATTACGCCGCCACCTTTTTTCTTCTCGTTTCTTAAATATCTGACTAGCGGATTACGGACTTCATCACTTGCAATATCAACATTTATGCTAGGTAAATTTAAAATCTTTTGACCAAGTTTTTCAAATACCCAATTTAAAGCAGTCACACCGCCAAGCCAAAATACTGCACCTGAGAATTCTTCTGTAATTCTTTCTCTGGCTTCATCAAATCCGCCTCTTTTATATGCTTGATATGTCCTTCCACCTTCAACAAAAGCTTCTAAAGCAATTACAGGTAAAAAGCCATCACTAGCCATGGCAGAAACAATATTACGAGGTTTAAATTGCTTCTTAAGATTTGCTAATGAAAATGTTGGGTATATATTTGCTTTAGGGACTTTTATTCCGGTCATAAAATTGTTACTTCCACACTACTAAGATATCATGCATAAATCTCGTAAAGATTTGTTTTTGCGTAAAATTTTTACTATTTTAATAAATTGTTACATAATGAGTAGATGAAAAATAAAGATTTCTCGGCACTTTCTGTTCATATATAAGTATTTAAATTTAGCTATCTGATGTAATTAACCCTTTCATTCAGATGTTTATTCTATTAAAAAAAATTACTTGATACTCCTTTTTAGATGAACTTTTGATGAAAGTGCCGGAATCTGAAAATAAAATAGAATAAAACATGTCTTTTTCATACTAATAAAAAACCCTAAAACTTTTTATTCTCTTTTTCATATCAGGACTAAATCATCCTTGCTACATATATACAATATAAGATTTGACAAGTAATTTACATTACCCAACTTGGTAATCTTATTTTAACCTTTTGTTTATGCTATTATTGGATTGTACTAAGGAGAGAAAAATGTATAATATTAAAGAAATTTCAAAAGATTTATTCTGGGTCGGAGCTAATGATAGAAGAATTTCCTTGTTTGAAAGTGCATACCCCGTCCCTTGCGGTATTTCATACAATTCATATTTACTTTTAGATGATAAAACGGTTTTACTTGATACCGTTGATAAATCAGTTAATCATCAATTTTTTGAAAATATTGAATATACATTGAATGGCAAGAATTTAGACTATTTAATTATTAACCACATGGAGCCGGATCATTGCGCTGAAATAGCTGCTCTTGTTAAAAAATATCCGCAAATAAAAATTGTTTGCAATGCAAAATCACAAAGTATGGTAAATCAATTCTTTGATTTTGATTTCCCTGAAAATCAGTGGCAAATCGTAAAAGAAGGAGATATTTTAGAAACCGGCCATCACAAATTGACTTTTGTTATGGCACCAATGGTTCACTGGCCGGAAGTTATGGTTACTTATGATATGGTTGATAAAGTTTTATTCTCTGCAGATGCATTTGGCGCATTTGGGGCAATAGATGGGAACATCTTTGCTGATGAAGTTGATTTTGACCATAGATACATGGATGAAGCCAGAAGATATTACACAAATATCGTTGGTAAATATGGACCGCAGGTCCAAATGTTATTAAAGAAGGCCTCAAATCTTGATATTCAGATGATTTGTCCTTTGCATGGGTATGTATGGAGAAAAGATTTGAATGTATTTATTGACAAATACCAAAAATGGTCCACTTATGAACCGGAGGAAAAATCTGTTTTGATTGCATATTCTTCAGTTTACGGGAACACACAAAATGCAGCGGAAATACTTGCCGGAAAACTCGCAAAACATGGTGTTAAAAACATAAGAATGTTTGATGTTTCAACAGTTCATCCATCTTATGTTGTTTCAGAAGTTTTCAGATACTCACATATTGTATTTGCTTCAACAACATATAATATGGATATTTTTGTAAGTATGGAAATACTATTGAATGATTTATGCGCCCATAATATCCAAAATCGCAAAGTCGCAATCATTGAAAACGGTTCCTGGGCTCCGTCTTGCGGCAATCTTATAACAGAAAAAGTTTCTAATTGGAAAAATACCGAAATAATCGGAAACAAAATTTTGGTTAAATCTTCACTTAAACAAAACCAAAATGAAGAACTCGAAAACTTGGCAAAAGAAATTGTTGGTACAATGTAATTTATATAAGGAGGCTTGAAAATGGCAATAGATAAGAAAATGGAAGCAGCTTTTAACGAACAGATTAACAAAGAATATTATTCTGAATATTTGTATTTGGCTATGAAAGCAAAATTTTCCGAATGGAATTTGGACGGTTTTGTAAATTGGTTTGATATTCAAGTTCAGGAAGAAAGAGCACACGCAGAAGGTATGTATAACTATGTGCTTGAAAGAGGCGGGGAAATTGAACTTTTTGCTATCGACAAACCGGAAATCAAAGGGAATACACCTTTAGAAATCTTTAAACAGGTTCTTGAGCATGAAGAATATGTAACATCAAGAATTAATCACGTTGCTGACGTTGCAGACGAAGTAAAAGACAGAGCCGCATTAATATTTTTAAACTGGTATATCAAAGAACAAGTGGAAGAAGAAGCAAGTGTAGGCGGTGTTCTTGCAACATTAGAGCTAATCGGAGATGATAAACAAGGCTTGTTAGCTCTTGATAAAGAACTCTCAGCACGTGTTTTCAACCCGCCTGTAATTGGTTAAAATACATAAGCAAAAAAAATGACCGCTTTTGCGGTCATTTTTTTTTGTCTAACTTGTACTAACAAATACCTTTGCGAAGTCTTACAACAGCAGCTCCCCAGGTCATGCCTGCACCAAATCCGCATAATACTGCCGTTGAGCCCAGTTTAATTTTTCCTTGCTCAACCCCTTCAACAAGTGCGATAGGAATTGATGCTGCAGAGGTATTTCCGTAATATTTTATATTTGAAATAACTTTATCATCTGTATATTTTAATCTGTTTTGAATTGATTCAATAATTCTTTGATTTGCTTGGTGAGGTATTAAATAATCAATTTCTTCAGACTTCATGCCTGATTTTTGAATGCATTCTTCAACATAAGCAGGAACGGTTGATACTGCAAATTTATAAACATCTTTACCGTTCATAATAATCTTGCCTGTACCGACTTCATCAGCTTGCTCTACCAAAGGACAACACTGAGATGGCATATTTGTCTGTATCATTTGACCGATAGAACCATCTGCACTTATATTAATAGATAATATATCATCAATTCCGTCATCCGATTCAGTTACAACCATTGCACCGGCACCGTCACCAAATAAAATAGAAGTTCCTCTATCTTCCCAATTAGTAATTTTTGAATTGTTATCAGCTGCAACAATTAAAATTGTCTTATAAATTCCTGCTCCAATAAATCCTCTTGCAACTTGAAGTGCATAAATAAGACCTGTGCACGCAGCAGTTAAATCAAAAGCAGGCACTTGATTAGGTATACCCAATTTCGCTTGCAGCGTACAAGACAATGTCGGATATAACTGCGGCGGAGCAGATGCTGCAGATATTATACAATCAATATCTTCCGGCTTAAATCCTGATTTATCAAGAGCTTTTTTCGCAGCATCATAACCCAAATCAATAGCAGTTTCGTTACCTGAAACAACTCTTCTTTCTTTAATCCCTGTACGAGAAAAAATCCACTCATCCGATGTTTCATACAACTTTGTTAAATCATCATTTGTGATGACTGTTTCCGGTACACAATATCCTATTCCTGCTATTTTTAATGGTTTCATTTATTATCCTTACTAATTGTTTATATGCTCTGCAATCTTTGAATTTATATCTTTATTTAAAACTTTTACTGCTGCTCCTACTGCATTTTTCATTGCATAAGATGAACTTCTGCCATGCGCTATTACTGAAATACCATTAACACCAAGTAAAAGCATTCCACCAAAAACTTCCCAATTTATTCTTTTTAATATTCTTCTTAGGAAAGGTTTTGCCAAAAGTCCAATTATACATCCGATAAAATCTGATTTGAACTCAGACCCTATCATTTTAAGAAGCATTGAAGCCGTTCCTTCGGTTACTTTTAAAACTATATTACCTGCAAACCCGTCTGCAACAATAACATCAGCTTTGTTAATGAAAACTTCTTTCCCTTCAATGTTTCCTACAAAATTAAATCTTCCGTTTTCATGTTTTTCTTTTAATAAAGGATAAGTGTCTTTTACAAGCTCATTACCTTTTCCTTCTTCTTCACCGATACTCAAAATACCAAGTTTAGGATTTTCTATACCCAAACTAAGTTTTGCGTATTCAACTCCCATTTCAGCAAATTGAGACAGCATTTGAGGAGTACAATCGCTATTTGCACCACCATCAATCAATACTACCGGTTTTTTCATAGTAGGTAAAGTAACCGCAATAGCAGGTCTTGTAATACCATGAATTCTTCCTAACCCAAATAAACTTGCAGCCATTGCAGCTCCTGTTGAACCCGCACTAACAACTGCTTCGCATCTGCCATCAGCAACAGCTTGAACAGCACAAACAATAGAAGAATCTTTTTTGCGGCGAATTGATTGTCCTACTGCTTCGCCCATACCAATAACTTCACTACAATGAGTAATTGTGTAATCTATTTTGTCTAAATCAATACGAATTCTTCTTTTATGACCTTTTGTCCCACAATCTGACAAAATATAACCGGTATTACGAATTCTTTCTAATTCTTCATTTATATCTTTTTCACGACCGACAAGTTCAAGACCGACCCCGTATTCTTGAGCAGCCCACAATGCACCCTCTACTATCGTTTTTGGTGCATAATCTCCTCCCATTGCGTCTATTGCTATTCTTGCCATACTCCCTCTTTCAAAGAACACGTAAGTTTGATAAGTTTGATAAGTTTGATAAGTCCATTGCGTATTTGAATTTTATCATCTTTTCAAATGTTAATAAGTCAAAATACCGTAAAGAACTTAAAACTTATCTTACTTATCCGACTTATCTACTTTTTATACTATTCTTCAGTTTTTTCTTCGATTTTTTCTTCTGCTTTTACTTCTTCAACTTTTTCTTCAACAGCTTCCGCAGCTTTTTTAGTTGTTTTCTTTGCAGAAGTTGCTTTTTTAGTTGTAGTAGTTTTCTTTGCTGCTGTTTTCTTTGCCGGTTTTTCAGCTACAGCTGCTGCAGCTGCTTTATCAGCTAATTTTACAGGTTGTCCTTTATATGTACCGCATTCAGTACAAACTGTGTGTGCTAATACAGTAGCGCCACAATTAGGGCATTTTGTTGTTTCAGGTTTTGTAGCTTTCCAATTGGCTCTTCTTGAACCTTGAGCGCTATGTCCTGTTCTTTTCTTAGGTACTGCCATTTTTGTTTTTCCTTTTTATTTACTGTTACTATACTTTTGGGTTAATTTGGAGATTTTTAAAGACATCCAGTCTTGGGTCATAATTATCTTCGTGAGAAAGATATTCCTTCCCTTTACAATTAATACCACAAACTTTTTTATTTGGAAAACTTAATATTACAGATTGATACAATAAGTCATAAATATCAATTTCTTTTTCTCCGTTCAAATCCGTAACAAACTGTCCTTCCTTGATTTCGAACTCTTTATCAGAATTTTCGTAATCATCTACGATTGTACCCTTTGAATATACCTCATTGATATCAAAATCCAATTTATGTTCAAATTTTTCCAAACATAAATCACATTCAAGATTCACTGTACCACTTACATGCCCTTTTATTTCTATAAAATCACCCAAAGATTTTATAACTAAATCCGCATGTATAGGCGTAACACAATCTATACCCTCTATTTTTTCATCAAATTTTGCACAGAGAGTTTTATTTTCGGCGTTTTCTAAATCTTCTATAAGTAATACTTTTTCCATTTGCTATTTTACATATACTGTTCTTCTTGAATTGCAACAGCTGCAACCTGACTTGATAGGAAGCAAACTTTTTTGATAGGCCCTTCTGTTTCTTGTTCGACAACAACAGATTTTTGGGATTGCAACAAGGATGTTAATTCGTTATACAAACCTTGAGGATCCTTTACATACAAAACCAACGGAGCGGTAGAACCTTTTATGAATACTAATACAGCGTAGCGTATTTTAATATTTTGTGCATTCGGGTTGTTGTATTGTCCTGCCATAAGTTTTTCTCCTTTTCAATATCAAAAATATAATAACAAAAAGCCTTTTTAAAATCAAATCAATAAAGACAATTGCAATTAATTAGTGTTTGTAGTACAATTATCGTGTATAGGTACAATTTTTACGGAGGAAATAATACATGGAAACTTATGGTATTGAAAAATTAGGAATTACCTCTCCGTCTGCAGTTCACAGAAACTGGACCCCGGCTCAATTAACAGAAGCTGCTCTAAGACGTGGAGAAGGTACATTAGCAAACAATGGCGCACTTGTTGTTACAACAGGTAAATATACAGGTCGTTCACCTAAAGACAAATTTATCGTTGATACCCCGTCTATTCACGATGATATCGCTTGGGGCAAGGTAAACAGACCTATTTCTAGAGAGGCATTCAACTCAATTAAATCAAAAATGATTGAATACTTAAACGGTAAAGAAGTATTTATTTTTGATGGTTTTGCAGGTGCAGATAAAAAATACACTCAAAAATTCAGAGTTATTAACGAAATGGCATCTCAAAATATGTTCATTCACCAATTATTAATCAGACCAACAGCAGAAGAATTAGCATCATACGGCGAAGCTGATTACACAATCATTTGTGCTCCGGGCTTCAAATGCAATCCTGAAGTTGATGGTACGAATTCAGAAGCTTGCATAGCAATCGACTATGAAGCACATACAATTATCATTGCAGGTTCTCAATATTCAGGCGAAATCAAAAAATCTGTTTTCGCTACAATGAACTATGTTATGACTAAGAAAAATGTTCTTCCAATGCACTGCAGTGCTAACATGGATCCTGAAACTCATGAAACAGCAGTATTTTTCGGTCTTTCAGGAACAGGTAAAACAACATTATCAGCTGATCCTTCAAGAAAATTGATTGGTGATGATGAACACGGTTGGTCTCCTGACGGTGTATTCAACTTTGAAGGCGGATGTTATGCAAAATGTATTAACTTAACAGAAGAAAATGAACCTGATATTTATCACGCAATCAAATTCGGTTCTTTAGTTGAAAACGTAATTATGAATCCCGAAACAAGAGAACTTGATTTTGCTGACGGTTCATTAACAGAAAATACTCGTGTTGGTTACCCTGTTAATTACATCAACAACGCTGCTATTCCTTCAATGGGCGGCATTCCGAAAGTTGTTGTATTCTTAACAGCTGACGCATTCGGCGTATTGCCTCCAATCTCAAGATTAGACAAAAACGCTGCAATGTATCACTTTGTAACAGGTTTCACTTCAAAATTAGCAGGTACTGAGCGTGGTATCACTGAACCTGTTCCTACATTCTCAACATTATTCGGTGAACCGTTTATGCCAATGGATGCAAGTGTTTACGCTAAAATGTTAGGTGACAAATTAGACCAATATGGTACTAAAGTTTACTTAGTAAATACAGGTTGGGCTGGCGGCAGTGCATCTTCAGGTGCTAAGAGAATGAAACTTGCTTACACTCGTGCAATGGTTACGGCTGCATTGAACGGATCATTTGATAATGTTGAATTCAAACATCATGATGTATTCAACGTTGATTATCCAACTTCTTGTCCAAATGTTCCTGATGAAATGCTTGATGCAAGAGGTATGTGGTCAGATAAAGCAGCTTACGATGAAGCAGCTAACAAATTAGCTCAAATGTTCAATGATAATTTCACTTCAAAATATCCGAACATGCCTTCAGAAATTGTAAATGCAGGCCCAAAGCCATTAAGCGCAGTTAATTATTAATTGATTGACTAGCGCATACAAATATTAAAAAAGCCTTGAAGAAATTCAAGGCTTTTCTTTTGTAATTGGTTTAAATAATAGTTTCTGCTCCGTATGTAACATATATGGAACAGTTCAATACAGATTTAGATGACTTTTCTGGCAATAGTGAAAATAATTAGTAATTAATTAAATAATCTAAAATTTTCTCATTATAACGGTTATTTTCGGCACTGAAAGGGAAAACTTCTCCGCCAAATTCTTTTTTTACATGTGAGATTGCGCTTTGGATTTTGTTTGAGGAAATTTTATCAACTTTTGTCATAACAGTAATTATCGGAATATCATAATTCAAGACCCATTCTCTCATTTGGTAATCATTTTTTTGTAGTTCGTGTCTTGCATCTACAAGTTGGATTAGGCAAGAAATTTGTTCACGTTTCAAAAGATATTCTTCTAAGTTCTTTTGCCATCTGTTTTGAATTTCTGCACTTACTTTTGCATAACCATAACCGGGTAAATCTGCAAGGATAAATTTATCGTTAAAATTAAAGAAATTTATAAGTCTTGTTTTTCCAGGAGTATTAGAGGTTCGCGCAAGTTTTTTATTATTCGCTAAACCGTTAATAAAGGATGATTTTCCGACATTTGAACGACCCAAAAGCGGAAATTCAGGCAAATTATACTCAGGACACTGAGATAATTTTTCTGCACTTATTAAGAATTTTGCCTGCATGAAATTTGTCATATACAAATAATAACATAAATAATATTATCGGAAGTTTTTGTGGTTAAATCCCAAAATCTTCCTTATGCCCCATTTCTTTGACCGCAAAGAAACGGGGCGCAAAGAAACTCCCCGACCTGATGCTTCGTTCGTTAATCATTAGTATTTGCTCCACACCAAGCGGAATAACTCGGACTAATGTCCTCAAACAAATTCCGCTTTGAATTCGTGTCGCAAACAATGATTACTCACTGCGCAAAGGTCGGAAAAAGCGATATTTTGAAAAATTTCGACCTTCACGAAGCGAACAATAAGTGTATTGTTCTGTAATATCAGAGCGGGCATTGTTTGAACGAAGTGAGTTTGCCCGCTTGTGGCAGAACAATTACAACTTATTAGTAAGCGAAGTGGCGGTCGAGAGCTTCTTTTTGTCTATTTTCTTGTCGGTACAAGAAAATAGACTGCGGGTGCGGGGTGCATAACCCCGCATAAATAAAGTACGATAAGTTTATTTAACTTCCGATAATATTATTAATATGAATTAAAAAAAGACCCTTGGATAATCCAAAGGTCTTTTTAATCAATATATAAGCTAATTATACAGCAACTTTCATTGTCTTTTCAATAATTTCATTGAAGCTGTCCGCTTTTAATGAAGCGCCTCCAATTAAAGCACCGTCAATATCAGATTTTGACATTTGTTCTTCAATTGTAGATGGTTTTACAGATCCGCCATAAAGAATTCTTATTGAATCTGCTGCAGATGCGCCTGCACATTCAGCAACAACACCTCTAATCATCTTGATAACTCTGTTTGCTTCTTCGCTATCACAAGATTTGCCTGTTCCTATTGCCCAAATTGGTTCATAAGCAATTACAGATCTTGCAACATCTTCTGAAGAAATTCCTGATAATGCAGCTCTGATTTGAGAAGCAATCCAAGAATCTGTAACGCCTGATTCTCTTTGTTCTAGTGATTCACCACAACAAATAATCGGAATCAAGCCGCCTGCTAAAATAGCTTTTGCTTTTTTGTTAATCATTTCATCTGTTTCAGAGAAATATTGTCTTCTTTCAGAGTGACCGATGATTACATAAGAACATCCCGCATCTTTTAACATTTCAACTGAAATTTCACCGGTATAAGCACCTGATGATTCCCAGTGACAATTTTGACCTGCAACAGATAACTTCCAACCTCCACAACCACAATCACAAGAGATTGCATGAACTTGGTTTAATGAAGTAAATACAGGAGCAATAATCACTGTCGGCAATTGAGTTGCTTTGTAATTTGAAACAAAAGAACTGATACCGTCAAATAAAGCCTTTGCTTCACTTTGGCAAAGATTCATTTTCCAGTTTCCTGCAATAATTGGTTTTCTTGACATAATAAAATCTCCTTATTAAAAAATACCGTTTTACAACGGTATTTTATATTAAAAATATTCTATTATCAAGCAAAACATGCATTTTTAGCTTTCATTTTCAAATCTTGTAATTCTGCCGCCATTTTTCAAAACTCTGGCATAACAACCAAGTGCGTGATTTGCTTTGCTAGCATTATTCGCATCTGACGCATTGACAATAGCACAACCTTCCGACGAAGGGGATAAAACGCTATCAATAGTCGTATCTTCCCAACGAACTTCATTTACATCAAACACATCGGATAGAGAACCGTCATTATTTACCTGCAAAATGAAAAAGTCATAACCGGTTGCGTTTGGAGGTTTTGGGCCATTTGTATCAAGATAAACTATAATAGCTCCTCTGCGAACCTCTTTTGAAACAGTCTTAGAATATATTCCATTTGACAATGTTAATTCTTCTTTCGGCACAACATGCACTGCAAATTGAGTACCATTATTCACTGTTTGTGTAAAACCTATGCATAGTACCGCCCCTTGAGGGGTTTTACCACAAGCACCCGTATTATTAGAATACATCCTATAAGCATTAGGTATACTAAACTTAGCTTGGGACCTCCAAGATTGACCATTCAAATTTATATATTCAGTATCAGGATACGGCCAAGCCAATTTTACGGTCCCGGAACCATCTTGTGAAATGGCTGGTCCTATAACATCAGTAGCATTCATATAATTTTCAAGAAAATCTTGATAGATATTTTGCTTGTTTGGATTAGCTTGTGTCGGCAAATCATCCTTTAATAATTCTAAATGTCCGTACTTTGTCGCATATATACCATCAAGTTCAATTTCATCCGTTTTGTTATTACCGCTCTGGTCACTTAATGCACTACCAAGTGCTGTTGTTAATTGTGAAGTGACACGATTGAAATTGGCAGTATACATTCTAAATCTAAACATCTCAAGCGTAGATGGTATAGTTAATATTGAAACAACACCAAGTACAAATAATACGATTAAAATTTCTGCTAAAGTAAAGCCTTTTTTCATATTTTTAGTACTCCATTTGCCAATCATTATCCATAATGCTCTTTAAGCATCCAAGAGAATACTTAGCAGCTGTTCCATCAAAGTAATCAGATTCTTCACCACATTTGTCAACATCTTCGGCATCTACTATAAGACCATCAGGCGTTACAAAAAGCGCAAATACATCCCTGCCCGAAGTATTTGGAGCATTTATACCATTTACATCAACAGTAAAGATAAGTCTTGCATCTGTATTTTCTCCTGTGAAACCTGCACATATAGTTGCACCCGTTTTTGTCTGAGCACAATGTTGACCATATAATCCGGTCTTTCCATCATCATTTTCTATTTGAGTACCATCCAAAGATTCATAGTTCAATTTAACATCAGGTTCTTCAGCCCCTCGAATTTTTGCTGTAATACATCTTGTATTGCTGGCTCCACAAGAATAATCATTAATATTTTTAATATAATTAGTTAAAAAATATTGAGCACCATGTTGTGCATCAGAAGTTGCATTAAATGAAGCAGTTTCAAAAAAATCATCCGTATTTTCAGTATTCTTGGCAAGCTCTATACCATTTGAAATTTCCGAATAGACTTTTTTAAGCTGCGTAGTATAAAGCTTATATTTATAATCTTGCATAACCTGAGGGATTGTCAAAACTGCAATCGTTCCAACAATTGTAAGTGTTATTAAAACTTCTGCTAAAGTAAAGCCTTTTTTCATATTTTAATCTCCAAATATTTAATATTCATCATATTCATCATCGTCATCTTCATTACCATCACAATTATTAGTATATCTCTCAATATCCCAATCTTTTCTTAATAATTCCTGTATACATTGAGAACCTGCGGCACTTCCGTAGCACTGCCCATCTCCCCCTATTGAAAGTTGCTGTTGAATACTACTAGATCTTGTCGCAAGATCTAAACGAAATTTATCCAGTCCGCCAATATTCGGGCCGGATCTTCCATTTGTATCAATATGAATTGTGCAAACAAAATTATTTTTACATTTCATTTGTAACGCTGCACCACTTGGCAATATAAAAGTTTTATCCTCTTCTGGAGTAAAATCCTTTTCCGTACCACATAAAGACTTATATTTTGTTGCAAATGAATTTCCTTCTTGTCCTTTAAAATAGGTTTTCATAAAATTCATCTCATTACCTGATTTACTGTAAATCGTTTCGGAAAAACGGGTTACATTACTGTCGGCACATGCACGCGCAACAGCATTCATTATATCATTGTAAATATTTTTTATAGACGTAGAATAAACACGTATATTATAATCTTTAATAAATGTCGGAACAACCAACATTGCAATTGTACCAATGATGACCAACGAAATTAGCAACTCTGCCGTTGTAAAAGCCTTTTTCATTAAATATAATCCTCGCAGATATTCCTTATAATATTATATTCTATTATACAACTTTTTAAGGGCATTTTCAAGCCTGTTAAGGGCTGCACAATATACAATAATTAATTAAAATATCCCGGATAAACTTGCATTCCAATAGCCTTTGCTTGAGCATACTGCCCCAGCTTTAAAACCCCAAAAGAAAGAATACTTAATATTAATAATATATATATAGCTTTTTTCATTATTCCTCCCAGCATAACACATAATATACTTTTATTTAAAATAAGTAAATAAACTGTTTATAGGATTTTTAAAAATTATAAATATTGAGTTTGGAACTTTTTCATATATAATTAACTTATGACAACGCGCGATAATGTAAGAAATTTTTGTATAATTGCCCACATTGACCACGGGAAATCAACACTTGCCGACAGACTCTTAGAAAAAACAGGTACTGTTTCTCAAAGAGATATGCAAGAACAGCTCTTGGATTCAATGGATATTGAGCGTGAACGAGGAATAACAATTAAGCTCAATGCCGCAAGAATGAATTATAAAGCGCATGACGGCAAAGAATATGAGCTTAACCTGATTGATACTCCCGGGCACGTTGATTTTTCGTATGAAGTTTCACGTTCTTTAGCTGCTTGTGAAGGTGCGTTGTTAATTGTCGATGCCACTCAGGGTGTTGAGGCGCAGACCTTAGCCAATGTATATCTTGCGATTGAACAAAACCTTGAAATTATACCCGTAATTAATAAAATTGACCTGCCATCTGCTGATGTTGAAAAGGTTAAACAAGAAATTGAAGAAATTTTGGGGCTAGATACCTCTATTGCAATTCCTGTCAGTGCAAAAACAGGACAAGGAATTGAAGATGTTCTGGAGGCGATAGTTGATTACGTCCCTGCACCTGCTGATAACACTCAAAAACCTTTACGTGCATTGATTTTTGATAGTGTGTATGACCAATATTTGGGAACAGTATGCTATTTCAAAGTTGTTGACGGCGTTATGAATGTCGGCGACAAAGTAAAATTTATGGCAACAGGCAAAGAATGTGAAATTGTCGAGCTTGGTTATCAAAATCCGCAAAGAGTACCAGTAAAGCAATTAAAATGTGGTGACGTAGGCTATTTCGCCGGTTCAATAAAAGAACTTACCCGTTTTGTCGGTGACACACTCACAACAGCTGAAAATCCGGCTTCAGAACCTTTACCGGGGTATAAAGAAGCTTTACCTATGGTATTTTCAGGTCTATATCCTGTCGATAACGAAGACTATGCAGATTTAAAAGAGGCCTTGGAAAAATTAAAACTCAATGACAGTTCTATAACTTTTGAACCTGAAACATCAAATGCACTGGGATTTGGCTTTAGGTGCGGTTTTTTAGGTATGCTCCATATGGAAATTATTCAAGAGCGGCTTGAAAGAGAGTATGACTTGTCACTTATTACCACTGCGCCGTCTGTTGTGTATAAAGTTCATAAAACAAACGGAGAAGTTTTAGATATTGATAATCCGTCAAATCTTCCGGATGCACAGTATCGTGATTTTATTGAAGAACCTTATGTCAAAGTTCAAATCCTTGCTCCAAACGATTATGTAGGAACACTAATGGATTTGGCTCAATCAAAACGCGGAATTTTTATCAACATGACTTATTTAGATAAAGTTCGTGTTGATTTAACTTATGAAATTCCTTTGAGCGAAGTAATTACAGATTTTTATGACCAATTAAAATCCCGCACTAAAGGTTATGCGAGTATGGATTACGAATTTTGCGGGTACAAGCGTTCTAACCTTGTAAAACTTGATATTATGTTATCTGGAGAAGTTGTTGATGCTCTTTCTGTAATTTGTCACACTGATAGCGCGTATTATATCGGGCAAAAATTGACCGTAAAATTGAAAGAAATTATCCCGAAACAACTTTTTGAAGTTCCTATTCAAGCTGCAGTCGGCGGAAGAATTATCGCAAGAACAAATATCAAAGCTATGCGCAAAAACGTACTTGCAAAATGTTATGGTGGCGATATCACACGTAAACGCAAACTTTTGGAAAAACAAAAACGCGGTAAAAAACGTATGAAATCTGTCGGAAGCGTTGAAATTCCTCAAGAAGCATTTATGGCTATATTGAGTCTTGAAGAAGAATAGCCATTAAAACGGAATTGAAACACCTGCATTTAAACCAATAGTCGATTTATTGACTTTGGTAACATCATACATTTGTCCTTCAACAAATATACTTGCATTACCAACCTTAGTTGATACTCCGCCAAAAGCACCAAAAGTTGTATTCGTATCACCTGTTTTGTAATTAATTTTTGTTGCAGAGTAAGGAGTAGCATATACTTTTGTATTCTCAGAAACAGGAATATTTACTGTTGCCGGTTGAACCCTTATCTGTACAGTTTGAGAATTTCCATTGATATTATTACGGACACGAAAACCGCCGCTTAAAGGAGTATCACCGTATGGCATACTTCCTTTGAAATCTATAATTGCGCCGGTAGAACCTTGAGTAAAATTAGTTCCGACACCCCCATATATGCCCAAAGAACCCTTGCCAACATTAACACCTGCATCTATACCCGCAGTTGTAAAGTTTGAGCCATCAATATTTTGAAACGTAGATACAGAAATTTTCGTATTTACCGGCATAATTATTTTCCCCATAATAATACTTCTTGTATATATATAAAGTATTTTATGAGATTAAAATTGCCTAAAATTTAAAAAACTTTACACATCCGCAACTTCCGGCAAGTCGATACTCTTTAATCTTTGTTCAATTCGTCTATACCATTTGAGGTGTTGTTTAAACAAGATTTCGTATTCTTCAACTTTGCCTGTTGAAATATTATGATACTGTTGGTCACAAATTGTTTCTAACGCTTTTTCCAAAACTTTTGTATATTCATGACGATCAATATTTTTATCAGTCAACTCAATACATTTGCCAAAATCTACAATAACTTCAGGACGATTATCTCTCAAAAAACAATAATCCACTGCTATCGGTATCAAGTTTACTTTACCATATTTTTTTACAGCGCATTGTGCTATATATGCAAGACCTGTTTGAAATTCAATCGGTCTGTAATGAGGCGGTCTTATTATCCCTTGAGGGAAAATGCACAACTGGTTTCTTAAATCTTTCAACAAATCAACAGAATATTTCAAAGCCTTCATAGCAGATTGAGCAGACTTTTTGTTAACAGAATAAGCTCCGCCGCGTCTTAAAAGAGGAAATCTGTTCAATTCTTCCACCATCAAACGAATTTCTTTGTGGCAAATACGGTGAGTAATGTTATACATAACAATACCGTCCCACCAGTTACAATGCGGAGAAAACATAATTGTCGGAACAGTTTTATCCCTGTCTTTATAATTTTCAACACCATTATACCTCATTGCATAAAATCTATTCTGAAGCATATTGAAGAAAAATAAACTCGCGATAGTTAACCAAAACTTGTTAGTTTTGGCAGGTTTAAATTTTTCCTCCTTGCCTCGAGCTTTTGTCGGCGGTGTATCTAAATATAACTTTTCCCCTTTAGACATAATAGAATTCTACTCCAATAATAAATAAAATGAAACCCTTTTTAATAAACATTAACATTTTAAAGAATAAAATAAAAACGATCTTGAAACAAGACCGTTTTTATTAACTAATTAAATAGTATCTGTCAATTAGAACACACCTGCAGGTTTTTTAGCAGGAGTTGCGCCCGGAATTGATTGCCAATTCGCAGCCATAATCTTCTTGAATGATTTTAGAGCTGTATCTTCAAGTTCACCAAGCTCTTCAGCTTCCATAATCAATTCTCTTAAAGGCAATAATGCTCTTGTATCTCTAAGAACACCTAATGCAGCAGCTGCACCGGCTCTGACAAGTTCGTTTTCAGAACGATTTTTCATAACATCGATTAGGGCAGGAACTGCTTTTGAGTCATTTAATTTCCCGAGTGAAGTTACCGCATAAATTCTTACGTTAACCCATTCGTCATATAACATATTTATTACCTTATCAACAGCCTTTTTATTACCGATTTCACCAAGTGCTCTTGTTGCATCACATCTTACGTTTACTTTTTCATGATCTAATGATTCAATCAACGCATCTGTTGCTACATCACCGATTTCGATTAACGCGTCTGTTGCAGTAATACATACTTGAGGGTTTTCATCATTCAATGCTTCAACTAATGGTTCTACAACAATTGCCCCGCCTAAACGGCCAAGTGCTCTTGCTGCACGAACTCTTACGTCAACATTTCTGTCTTCACGTAAAGATTCTATTAAATGAAGTGTTGCTTTAGAATCACCAAGTTCTCCTAATGCTCTTGCAGCATATAATCTTACTGAACCGTTTTTATCGTTTTTAAGAACATCAATCAATGGTTCAACCGCTTTTGAGTCGCCCATTTCTCCAAGGATACGAGCTGCATTGTAACGAACCTTTTCAGAATTACTTGTTCTTAAATCATTTAGTAGTTCATCAAAAGATTTTTTAACTTGTTTTTTCTTACTATTCACACTAATTGTCATTATTTTCCTCCGACACTATAACAAATATTCACACTACTTACTCATATATAAAAAATATTCAGTGAATATAATTGCTATTTTTGTAATATTTTTGTTAACATTGTTTACAATTCATAAATTTTATTTTCTTTTCCTTTGTAAATACCGGTTACATTATGCGTTTTTATATTAAGGGTAATTCCGACACTTAATCGCTCGGTAGTTTTATATTACCACATTTTTTTATTTTACACCTTGGCCAGTTAAATATTTTTACAATTTTTGTCAACTGTTTTTATAATTATATGTATAATTTAATAATAGTTTAAAATAAATATTTCAAAATTGTTACATTATATTACTAACATTTGATAGTAATAATAAATTCCGTACCGACTCCAACTTCACTATTTACATGGATTTCACCATTATGCTTTGCAATAATCTTTTGGCTGATTGCAAGGCCTAATCCGGTGCCAACTCCTACACCTTTTGTAGTATAACCGACAGTAAAAATCTTATTTAAGTTTTCTTGTGGTATACCTTTTCCGTTATCTTTTATTTTTATTGTTAAAATATTGTTTTCAAACTGAGTAGTAATAACTATTTTTCCCTTTTGTTCTATTGCTTGACAGGCATTAACAAGAATATTTGTAAAAACTTGATTTAACATATTCGGATAACATTTTATCAAAGGAATTTCTCCATAATGTTTCTCTATTTCTACTTTGTTTTTTGTTTCATGCCTGATAATTTCAAGGGTTAAATCCATTTCTTTATTAATATCAGCCTCTTGAAGTTCAGCCTCATCAAGGCGGACAAATTTTTTCAAAGATGTAACGATTTTACTAATTCTGTCGATAGCTTCTTTATCAATGGAATTTATTTGAGAAAACATATCTTTGATATCATCTTGTTCTATTTTTGAAGACAGTTTTGAAAGTATTTCGTTATTTGATTTTATAGAAGCAACAGGAGTATTAATTTCATGGGCAATACCTGCAACAAGTTGACCTAATGAAGCCATTTTTTCAGAATTGATTAACTGAAGTTGAGTTTCTTTCAGTTCATTTAACGCTTTGGACAAATCACGAACGTTTTGTGCATTTTTCTGATAAAGTTCCGCCCTTATGATTGCGTTGCCCAGTTGAGAAGAAACAGCATCCAAAATTTCTATTTCTTCATTAAGTTCTCTTTTTTGGTAACTCAAAAGAACGAGAACACCTATCATTTTTTGAAGATGAAATATCGGAACAATTATGCGTAATACGGACTGCTTAAACGGAGTAGCACCAACATATTCAACCATAGAATATCCGGTAGAAATCTCTCTTTTATTTATTTTTTCATTCACATAATCGTCAAAACAAATATTCTCATTTATTAAAATCTCATTTTCACCATATATTTCAGTAATCCTAAAAGAGCCCTCTTTTTGAGATGATGCATAATATGAACGAAAACATCCAAACATTATTGAAAGTTCTTTCAATACTGAATTTAGGATATCCGAAATATTCATAGATTCTCTTATAATGTTAGAAACTTTATTTATTAATGCAATTTTGAATGCCTGAGTTTGCGCTTTTTGCCTAATTTTTTGGAGTTCATCATTTTCTTCTTGAAGTTTAGCCAATTCCTCCAAAACTTTTTGCTGCTCTTGTATGTTATTTTTTAACATAACATTTGAACTCACATCAACAAAGAATAATATAGTATAGCAGCCACGCTTGATTGAGGTCATCTCGTAATATACAGTATTCCCTGCTGCGGAGGAATATGACACATTCGCAAAAAAATTCTCTTTTGAAACAATTGCCTGAAACACAGGTGAAAACAAATCTACATTTTCACTATCCATAGGACACATCTCAAAATTCATTTGATGTGCAAACTTTTTAAGGGTATCAAATTGCTTAAAAACACGACAAAATACGTTGTTTTTAAACACAACGTCCTCATAATCCCTTATAACAATGACCGGATCCTTATATTGATTAAAAAAGTCAAACTTTTTCATATCAAAATTATAGGTCATTTTGTGCCAAAAGTGAAGTTTTTACAAAATATCAACCCAGTTGTTTTTATACTTCATTCCTTTAAGCTTGTTTCTTTCAAGTTTTATATCCTGATATATTATCTCGCTTATAAAATTCCCCTCACCATCGAGAACTCCATACCTATTTCCTTGACGAACAAGAATATATTCTCCCAATTTTTTAATTTTGTCATAATTTGGGCTCAAAACCTTTTCTCCATTAGCTTTTACAAGGCCATATTTGCGGTATCTTTTTAATACCATAGTATCATACAAAGGTTTAATCTTTTCACAATCAGGATAGACTAATACATTATTCTCTATATCAATGATTCCATAATATCCGTTTAACTTTGCAATAAACACATTTTCGCTGTTTTGCTCAAGATTTTGATACTTTAACGGAACAATTACATTTTCGTGCAAATCAATAACGCCATATTTTTTATCGTGACGGGCAAGAATTCTGTTTGGCTTAAGTTCTTCCATTTTTGTATATTTACGGAAAGTTAATACTTGTCCCTTATTATCAATTATCTTATACCCTTTACTATTCCGGATAATAAAATAATGTTTATCTTCATATATAGTATGTTTCAAACTAAGGCAATTCGATTCTAAAACCGTTCCGTCAGAATTATAAATTGTACTATTTGTAAAGACTCTTTGAGTACCATCAGAATAATAATTTGTAGTAACATCTGTTATGGCATAATGTTCATCACAATTTTGGAATTTAACTTCTTCCTGATGATGATTACTGTTAATAAGATAAACAGGATGAGAATCACTTCCGGAAGAATGATTTGAATGGGTATGTGCAGGCCCCGAATGTGCATGCCCGGAATGAGAAGGACCGGAGTGAGATGGGCCGCCATGCGAAGAATGTCCTCCGCCATGCCCTGAATGTGAAGCCCCGCCTGAAGGACCTTTGGCATTTGCAACACCACAAGACAATATTAAAATCAACAATATTGATAATATCTTTTTCATAACGCCACCTCACACAAATTCAATCTTCTACTACACGTATAATAATCCCAAATTTGTGATGAAGTAAACATTTTTTTACAAAACTTCAGATTTAGCCTCTTGTAAATACTTCTCAAAAATTTCAACAGCATCGCCTACAAGCTCTACACAAGGGCGTTTTTTGTAATATGTTTCAGTTCTTTCACTCGGAGTAGGAGAAGTCGAACTTTCAACACCTTGCAATAATTCTCTGCATATAATGCTGCCGTTTTGTTCTTTAAATCTTTTTGCGAGTTCTTGTATTCGTTTATAATGCTCCCCTTTTTCTAACGGAGAATCACTTGAGGAGGCAAATGCCAACCCCGCAGCCATAAACATACCACTAACAGTACCGCATACTTCTCTCATTCTTCCCATGCCGCCGCCAAATGAGGACGCTACTTTCATTGCGGTATCAAAATCCATTCCAAGCTCCTCGCAAAAAACACCCAATACCGCTTGAGAACAGTTGTAACCTTGTTTAAATAATTCTTTAGCCTTATCTGATTTTATACTCATTTATATTTCCTTTTTTACTCTTTATATAAACGATATTATATCATTATTTTATTAAATATTAAAAAATAAAGATATATAGCAAATTTAATTTTTATAAACATTAATACATCTGAAAAAGGAAAATAAAGAATGTTATCAATTAATAACCCCGTTCAAACACAACCAAACTTTCAAGGTTCACTTCGTGCATATAATCTTCAACTCCCTGCACAAAAACTTGCAGAAGTACAAAGATTATTTCAAACAAAAACAAAAGGCTTACCGGATGTAACATTGTACAATGAATGCCCAAAAGCCCAATTGGAACAATACGAACATACAACTTATTTTATTTTAGAAAAAGGTTTTGAAAAAATCATAACCTTGGGAAATCGAGCCGAAAACAGTTCCACAAAAGGAACAAAACCATTTGAAAAATATATTTTAGGCACAACTCACGGAACAATTGCAACAAAAAATATACAAAAAATGTTCAAATCTTTATCCGCAGATGAAATAGCAACAGAATTAGCCAATATAACAAAATGGGCAAATCATAAAGAAAAAATTAAAGAGTTAAAAATTAAATTGATAGAATCTAACATCTTTTATAATCAAATAGTCAAAGAATTTGACAAAATGAAAAACAGCGACAAAACAAGATACGCCATAGCGTATAAAACAAACGAAAAAATAGCAAAAAGAAACACAGAAAAAATTCAACAAAAAATTAAAGAAGCTGTAAATAATGAACAAAAGTATGCAATAGTATATTCTCCTGTTTGGAAATTTTAGTATAAAAGATTAATATTTGTAAAATTTCTATACCAAAATGGCAATTTTATTTTTTATACATGTTTATGCATACAAAATAATGTGAAAGGAGATAACATGTTAGCAATAAATACCCCGGTACAATCACCACAACAAAGTTTTCAAGGGAGATTACTTGTAGATGGAGTCAAACTTCCTAAAAGAAAATTAGCGCAAGTTGCACAAATTTTTGAAGAAAAAACCAAAGGTTTGCCTGATGCAACCTTGATAGGAAAACGTAGAAATAGTATAGATGGGACATTTTACCATACAACAAATTTCATTCAACAAGGAAATGATTTTGCCGCAATATTAACCGGCGAATTCAAAGAATTATTTAAAAAGCTTAGCCCTAAACAAATTGCAACCGGTTTAGCTAACATGAGTAAAGCTGTTGCAAAAGAAGAACAAGCAATTGTACTTGAAAAAGAAATACAAAGTTTGAAAATAAAACGTAAAAACTTAATTGCACAAGCTGAGGCAATGAGAAATAACGGCAAAAACGTAAAATTTGCACAATTTAATGAAGCAACCTCAAAACGTATGAATTTGAGAATAACAAAATTGGAAATGGAACTCGATAAAATCAATAAAGAAGCGCAAAAAGAAATTAAATGTAAAGGCAATTGGCTTTTCTAAATTTGTATTTGGAATTATTTAATAGATATTACATTCACCCCCAAAATCTATATCATACCATTAAATAAGCCCTTTAAACAATAATTTAATTCAAATAGCAAAAAAATTTTTGTAAGGTTTTAAAACATACATGAGATTATGAGGATTTAACTATGCAAATAAATAATATCCAAAGCTACAATATAAACCAAAAACCTTCATTTAAGTCAAAAATTGTTCCTAACAAAAATTTAGAAAAATTATTAGACAAAGTCACACTTGAAACTCCATGGGACTGGGAAGGGCTTGCAGAAGACAATAAAAACCTTCTTGAATGTCTTAAAGGAATTCTAAATGACGGTAAAAATGATATCGTAGAATTTTGCGAAAATAAAAACGGAATAGCTTATGTAAATGTTAATGGTAAAAAACGTAACGGACTTGTAGAATTATCCAACTACATTTATACAAAAATTCTGGACAAAATCGATAAAAAATATGACGGACACGGCACTTTTGAACAAATAATAGATTTCGGAACAAAAGAAAAGGGAGTTAAATTACCTTATATACCACATCAAAAAAGCGCAGTCATATTAAAAGAAGACGAAATTCACGTATTATCAGAATTAAACAAATTCCGTGCACTATCTCCCGCTTATGAAATGTTTTTTGTACAGGCACAAAATCTGTTATTCAGCATGAAATTTAATGTAAGAATGAATTTAGCAAGAGATTTGAAAAACATTAAAACAGAAATTTTTAGCAAATAATTTATCTTACAAATTTAAAGAATGAGCAAAAAGTTCTGCTGCTTTTTTGTTATACTCTCTGCCATCATCTTTTGCAAATAAATTTTCCCAGTGACTTTGAGGTGTTCCATCAGTCGAATACGAAGGATTTGCCATCATTAGATGATGAGTATTTGTGTCATATCTTAGCGGGAATAAATCTTCCATCTGCATAAAACTTGCCAATTTATCACTCGGATATTCATAGGCAAAAAGAGAATTATTTATTCTGTGCAAACGCTGTTCATAACTTCGGCCGCCTAAATCATTATCGTTTGAAACCTCAACTCCCGGAGAATAATTTTTGGAATACTTGTAATTTACTGCAGAGTCCCTTACTGTATGAAAATCATTAGGTTCAATAAAACCCGTTCCTGTTGATAAGCCTAAATTTTCGTATCTGGCAAAATCTCCGGAGCTTTTTTCACCTACAAAGCTCAAATGTGTTTTACCGCTTCTGCTTCGAATTTCATGAATAATATACTGCATTTGCTCATAACTTGGCAAAGCCCCAACACCCGTATAATTCGCCATATCATAACCGCCAATATGCTTTGCACTGTCTATAAAAATTGCTTCAAAACCGGTATTAATTAGTTCTATATGAGAATTTAAAAACAAATTGAAATGCTCATCATTGTTCCAATCAAATGTAACATCACTTCCGTCAGATTGAACAACTTTTATTTGATCAGCAGAAATAACAGTTCTGAAACCTGTTTTTAGACCATGAAAATGCGCAAGATCATTAAACGCAACAAATTGCTCTAATGGACATATTTTATCCGCAATATCATAATCAATAATATTTTTACTATAATCAGTACCGAGTTTAATACCGTAGATAGAATTTTCTTCTTGTGCGGATTTATAAAAACCATCTCCATATATGTTAGGAAAAATTTGAGAAAGAATTACACAATTTGCCCAGCTCTTTGCACTCGGCGGAATTGCAGGTAAAAGTTTAATAGTACTCAACAATCCGTTTCTGCAAATATGTTCTCCGCCTTCATTTATCTCCATTTGAGCTATTGCACGATTGTTTATCTCAATATAATTCGCACTTACGCCCCAATTATCACCATAATTTGGAGTTTCAATTTTATTTGGGAATTGAGTATAAAAAATCCCATCTTGACTCAACGTAATCAGAATTTCGATTGTGTCTTTCACACTTTGTTTCAAAAGCTCAGCAGGAACAATATTAGCAATCCATTTACGCATTCCGGAAACAAACTGATGATCAATAGCCCACATATTTGGCTGCATATCAATATTTTCTCCAAGAGATTGCAATAATTTATTAACAAAATTCATAAAATAATTATATTAATGCAATTCTGTTTTTACATTCCCCAAAAGGAGAAAATAATATAAAAGAGATTAATTTTTCTGTTTTCTTTGCAACGTGACATTTAAAGCTCGTTCAAAAATTGAAAATTTCGGTTTTTCTTTCAGATTATTTTCATATTTAATACCAAGTCTCGCTGCAAGCATTTCCCAAACAACATTCATTGCTTGCCCATATTCTATCGTTCTTTTTTCAAGCTTTGCCACAACGTCTTTATCATATTCTTTTTCCAATATTTTATATAGCCAATTTGTTTTTTTGTAAAAGTATGCTTGTGAATACCCAAAATTCCTTCTGGCAAGTTCCATCTTCTTTTTCTTTGCTCTTTTTTGGAAAAATTTATCAAAAAAGCGATATTTTTTCTCCGGTAATCTGGTAATTTTTGAATATCTGCCATCAGGGGTATATGCAAGAAGAGATTTTACTTTACTGGTCAAAAATACATAATAATCTGAAACACTCAAAGGGGTATCATGCGGATGGCCATGTTCAATTTCAATATCCGGCATAGAATAATATTTATCCGGAATATGAGCACTGTCATAATCCCCTTTTCCAATATACAGAATTCTATTCCCATGTGAAACAGTTAGTACTTCATGAGGAGAACTACTTTGCAGACCACGCAAAAATATTGCCTTTGATGATTTTTTTCTTGCTTCAACTGAAGAAAAAATAATCCCGTCTTTGGTTACATAACCCATCCCATCAGGATTGCCTAATTTAGCGATATATTTGCTTCTTAGCATTGCAGGATTTTTGATACAGAAAATACTCATATTATGTTAAGGTTTCTAAAAAATTAATTTGCTATATAATATAGCAAATTTAATAAAATTTAATATAACAAAACTACGTGTTATAATATTTTCAATGATTTTAAAATTTGGAGTATAACATGAGGAAATTTTTATTAACAACTTTAGTATTATTTAGTTTTGTACAAATAACATTTGCATCACAAATTTCTTGTGATAAAAGTGATTTTGTACCAATATATACAGTAATTGATGATGCCGCTTATGATATAAGATATTATTCATCAAACAATTTTACCGGAAACAAAATTAATGGTTACAAAGCCCCTGTTGCATACATGACAAAAGAAGGTGCTAATGCTCTTGCCGCAGCGGCGCAAGATTTGAGAAAACAAGGATACAGATTGCTTATTTGGGATACATACAGACCGCAAAAAGCAGTTGATAATTTTGTAGAGTGGATAAATAACCCGAATGATATGGGGGATAAGTCTTTTTATCCGACTCTTAAAAAATCTGACTTGCTAAAAGGTCAATATATTATGGAAAAATCCGGTCATACGAGAGGCTCAACAGTAGATTTGACATTAATTAAAAAAGACGGTTCTTTTGTTGATATGGGTGGAACTTTTGATTTATTTAGTGAAATTTCGCATCCAGATTACAAAAAAATAACAAGAGAACAAAAGAAAAACAGAAAAATATTACATGATGCAATGATAAAAGCAGGATTTAAAGGAATTGATTCAGAATGGTGGCATTTTACTTTAGACAATGAACCATACACTGACACTTATTTTGATTTTGACATTGAATAAAAAAGTACTTTATTGATAAAAATTTTAAATACTCTACAAGCTATGCAAATAACCATTCGATTACATCTGAACAGCCATTTTTATCAGAATCAGTACGCAATACCGCTCCCGGCACTTGACTGTGCCCTTTACCAGCAATAATTTTACAATTATCAGCGCCTAAGATACTTTTTAACTTTCCGTTTGTCATATTGCGAGGGGTCGTATCATCTCTACTACCGGCAAAGGCTTTTGTAGGAATTTTCATTTTTTTGCCTAAATTTCCCGGTTCGTATGGACTAAGCGTTACAGCTTTTTTAAACACATCACTCATTTCATTAGCAAAATATAATGCACCTGCTCCGCCTAAACTGAAGCCCATTAAAGATATATTATCTTTATCCACATTATGTGTTGATTCAAATTCTTTCAAAAGAGTTCTAAGTTTTTGTTCATTATTTTTATTGCACCAGCCGCTTTTGCCTGCAGATAATTGCGGACAAAGTATATATCCTCTGAAATTCTTCAAATTCCATTTTTTCATAATAACAGCCGGATCATATTCCTTGCTTTCTAATAAATCAGGATTTGAACCCTTTTGGTATAAACCGTGTAAAGACACAAGTACAGGCAATTTTTCATTAGGATCAACTTTTTCAGGCCCGATTAAAAGATAAGGCATTGAACCTTTTTTGACTTTTGTGATACTTAATTTAGTATTTTCATCAAATAATTTTGTACTTTTATAAGATTTAGCCGGTGATGACGGGCCTTGAGGTGTTGTGTCATCAGATTTATTTGTTGATGGAGTAGAATTTGATTTTGCACTATTCCCAAAATTGATTTGCGGCATAGACATCATAGAATTCATTGCAAACATTGGGTTAAATATAAAATTTGGCATACTAAAAATAGACGGGAATGACGGAAATGAATATTGCATAAAAGGAAACATCATACCCGAATTAAACATTGGTATATTAAAATTTGACATAATTGGCAATGAATTAAACATTTTATATCCCCCATCTATATAAAGTATATATAAGAATAATAATTGCCTTTTTTGTAACGAAATTTTAAAACTATTAAAAGACCCACTGTATTTACCCACAAAAAATTACAGACCGAGAACAAATGTCTTCGGTCTGTGATTTGGAGGTTGACGTATAATTTAACAATCGAAATTCGCGATTTGGTACACTATTACTATGATTTAGGCCACATAAAATATTGCAATTTTTCTGATAAGTTTTCCTGAAATCTTGTATCCAAAAAAACTGCAGAATTTTTGTATTGACATATTGATTTAATGTTATAAAACATGTATTATATAATGACAAACCCCGTAGAAGTTTCTACAGGGTTTGTCTTAAATAGTCTGCTGAGGTCTCAAATCTGCGGACTATTTTCTTTTTTCTCTTTGTGATAATGCACTTGCGGCAGCAGATTTTGAAGCTTTACTTGTTCTGTTATCCCTTAAAACTTTTGACGCAATACTTGCAACTTTTTTACTTGTTACTTTCTTTGCCATTTTCACATCTCCCTGTTTATTTAATCCCCCGTACGACTATTGGGTTCGTACTACAAAGATTATTATAGCAGTTTTTTAATCGGGCATGTGAAAAATCCCCTATTTTTAAGGGATACATGACAAAAATGTTACAAAATTTATCAAAAGTGCATTAATTTATATGTCCATATATAGACATTAATTATATCTTGACATTGATATTGAAAAAAATGACAGGGTATTTTGAGAAAAATAAAACCAATTTTATCTTAATTACGGTTCAAATTATAATTTGACTTGCAGTTTGAGAAAATGTGTCAGATGAAATGAGAATCTTTATTGTCTGTTTGGTTAAACAGACCTTGCTCTGTCTCTACATAATTTTTCTAATTTATATAAGTCATCTGGCTAATTTTATTTTATAATTGTTTTATGCAAATATATTCGGATAAAATTTTTGAAAAACCTATTGAGGTTATTGAGACTTTTTCTGATTTTAGAGAGGCTTTTAAAAAGATTGAAAAGCTGGGTAAAAAGTATTATCTTATAGGATTCATAAATTACGAATTTGATTATTTGTATTTTGAAGTTTTCGACAAATTCAAAACTTACATTCCTAACCCTCCAAAAAATTTGGGAACAATTTTAAAATCTAAAATCAGCAAGCAAGATTATTGTGAAAATATCGAAAAAATTAAAGAATACATTTCTAACGGAGTTACTTATGAGGTTAATTATACTTATCCGATTGATGTTAAAACAAATCTTGACGGTATTGACTTATATGAGGCAATTCTTCCCAAACAGAAAACTCTTTATAATGCCTTTATTCAGACACCAAAACTAAATCTGTTATCTTTTTCCCCTGAGTTATTTTTTAGACTTCAGGGAAGAAGAATTTTTACAAAGCCAATGAAAGGAACAACCCCTCGAGGCAAAGATGCAAAGGAAGACGATTTACAAAAGAATTTTTTGTATAATGATATAAAAAATAGAGCTGAAAACATTATGATTGTTGATTTGTTGCGAAACGATCTCGGACGAATTTCAAAGGTCGGAAGTGTTGAGGTTACAAAACTTTTTGATATCGAAAAATACCCGACACTTTTTCAAATGACATCCGAAATTCAAAGTGAGATTGAGGATAATATTACACTTTATGATGTTTTTAAATCAATATTCCCTTGCGGCTCCATAACAGGTGCACCCAAAATTTCCACGATGAGAGTAATAAGAGAATTGGAATCTTTTAAAAGAAATATTTATTGCGGAGCAATAGGATTTGTATCGCCGGAAGTTTGCGAGTTTAGTGTTCCGATACGGATACTATACGGTAAAAATTATTCTTACAATTATCATACAGGCGGGGCTGTTGTATGGGATTCCAATGCTGAGGATGAGTGGGGTGAAACCGTTACAAAAGCTAAAATTATCAATACGGATTTTAACTTAATCGAATCAGCTCTTGATGATTGGCAATCTCATGTTTTAAGGATGAAAAATTCTGCTAAAGAACTTGGATTTGTATGGAATGAGGAGATTGAAAAATTAAAAATTCCGACTGGAAAAGTCCTTCGAGTTGAGCTTAAAAAGAATGGTACGTATGAAGTTACAACAAAACTACTAAAAAAAATCAAATCAAACAAAATACAAATTCGTGGATGTGTGAATTCAAATAATCCCTTCCTTTATCACAAGACATCAATTAGAACCTCATCACCCGAGTGTATTTTTGATGAAATTCGAGTTAATGAGAAAGGAGAAATTACGGAAGGCACTTTTACAAATATCGCAGTTGAAATTGATGGAAAACTATTCACTCCTCCTTTGACATCAGGCTTATTGAATGGAACATTCAGGCAAAAGCTTATTTTAAGAGGCGAGATTGAAGAAAGAATTTTGTATCCTGAAGATTTAAAAAATGCAGATAGAATTTTTTGTTTTAATTCTTTAAGAAAGATGGTTGAGGTGTTTTTGTGCTAATCATTGATAACTACGATTCGTTCACATATAACATTGTTCAATATCTAAAAATTCTGGGAGTTGAACCGATTATTATAAAAAATGACGAGTTGAAAATTGATAAAATTCAATCTTTTGATTTTAAGCGGATAATAATTTCTCCGGGCTGGGGTAATCCTGATAATTCAGGGATTACAATGGAGGTAATTGATTTTTATCAGGATAAATTGCCAATTTTAGGCGTATGCTTGGGTATGCAGTGTATTGCACAATATTTTGGTGCGGATATCGTTAAAGCTCCAGAACCTTATCATGGCAAAAATTCAAAAATATTTTTTGATGAAGATTTTGAACTTTTTAAAAATTTAACACAGGGATTTTCAGCAACAAGATATCATTCACTTATGGTTTCGGGTGGCTCCGACATGGTAGAAATCAAGGCACGAACATGTGATAACATCCCTATGGCATTAAAAATTAAAAATAAAAAGATTTTTGGTGTTCAGTTTCATCCCGAGGCAATTTTGACGGATAACGGAATTGATATTTTTAGGAACTTTTTAGAGTTTTAGGATTAATGGGGTATTTTACATTACTACGTTATACCTTTGAAATAAATTCAGCATGACAGGTTTTGGCTATGCTTGTATCCTTTGCTCGGATTGTTCAGTCTGTGCAATTTTTTGCACCGAAAATAATTTTGTAAAGAGCATTTACTAATCTATCAAAAATATTCACACCTTTCGGAAATTTTTATCCTTTTTCTATCCTCACAAAAATTCAACCCCTGTCCGAGTTTGAGCCGAAAATCGCACTCAAACAAAGAAAAAAGGATAATTCTAAGGATAAATAAAGGATAAAAAGGATAATTTTTCTTAAAACGAGGTATAAATAGACAGTTATAATTAGACAACTTTGACATAAAATGAGACATGTTCAATTTTGTGAGTCATTAAGTCGGAAATTGTTCAAAACTGTCTGATAATTTGTTCAATACTTACTGTCAAAATGTTCAATAATCCCTGATAATTTTTTATGTTAATTGTTAAGTTTTGTTCTGGTAAGTATATTCCTATTTTTAAGAGTAACTTTTTAGTTATTATTCATTTTAAGGTTTTTATAGGTGGAATATTTATTCATAACTTATTTTTGGGTACTTTTATTTAATTTTCATATTCCCTAAAATATTTATAAACAAGACTTTAAGGAGAAAAATGCGTAATCCCGAGTGGATAGAGCTTAAAAAACTTGCAGTTATTTTAGAGTGCAAAGAAGAAACTCTGCGCAGAAATTGTGTTGCGAAAAAATATATTTGCAGGTTTAATCAATCCGGCAAATTCAAAAAATATGAGATTGATATAAATTCTCTTCCTGAAAAAGATCTACTAAAATATCAAAAGAAACTGTCAAAATTAAATAATACAGATATTTGCAGTTCATCTGAATATTATACAAATGCTCCCGAATGGTCTAAAAAACAGGCAGATAAATATTTGGAATTGTTATCTTTAACAAAAGGAATGAAGCGCAATGCTCTTGAAGTGTTTGTTAAAAATTGGAATAAAGATTTTCCTGATAATCCCACCAGTGTTCAATCAATATACAAAGCAAGAGCAAAGTATGAAGAATATGGTGTTGCAGGATTACTGTCGCACCGAGGTAAATACAGTAACAAAATACAAGTAAACAGTGATTATTATGAATATTATAAAAGTTTATATTTGCGAGAAGGTGCTCCTTCTGTTAATTTTTGTTGGCAAGTAACTTTAGGTTATGCCAAATCAAAAGACAATATCAGTCCTGTTGAATTTCCTTCTGCAAGAACTTTTGACAGAATGCTTAAATCAAGTGTATCCAAACAGGCAATATATTACGCAAGGTTTGGAAATTCTGCTTGGAATAAAAAATTTGCAACTTTTATTCCAAGAGATTATTCCAATATTCTTGCAGGAAGTTGTTGGGTATCGGATCACGCTCAAATAGATGTTGCAGTTAAACATAATGATACGACTTGCTTCCCTTGGGTAACGGTATTTCGAGATGTAAAAACCTCAAAATGGTTAGGGTGGTTTTTGCAAAAGCCTGTTCTCTTAAGTATATCTTTACTACACCACTTGTATTTGGATATTTGTTAAATGCTTTTTCAAAATAATTAACAGCATTTGTAGTATATCCAACTAATTCTGTTCTATGTTTATCAAAATTGGCAAAATCAAATACAGTATTATCTCCACCACGATTTTGTTTTGCGTGAATATCATTTGTATCATACGCTACGACTAAAAAATTATTCTTATTCATTCTTTCCTCCTTGATTTATGATTTTGGAAATATATCCTGTAGACACCCCAAATATTTTTGACAAATCTCTGTAGGTATATAATTTGTCGTAATGCTGTTTTAAATATTTTATTTTATCTTCTATTGGATTTTCGATTATATCTTGCAAATGAATTTTAGATAATTCATTTAAAAGCATTGTTTTATTAAGTATTTTTTTATCTTGAAGAACCATTTGGCGATTTATCTCATTACATATTTCTTTAATTTCTGCACCTGATAAGCTCGTACAACTATTTGCGTATAGTTGCAACATTTTATTGTCAATGTCAAAATTTATAAAACTTTTAATCATTTTTGAAACAATTAATTGATTTGGTTTAATTATTTCAATTTTATATGTAAATCGTCGCCATATAGCAGGGTCCAATAAATGTTGATGGTTTGTAGCTGCCAATAAAATTGTCTGCTTGTCTAACATATCTATATTTTGCAGCAAGCTAACAACAATACGTTTTAACTCTCCTAATTCATTTTGATCGTCTCTTAATTTTGCAATCGCATCAAATTCATCTAAAAATAAAATACACGGTCTTGAATTCGCATAATTAAACAATTCTCTCAAATTTTTAGATGTACTACCTAGATATGAAGAAATCAGAGAATCTAATCGGGCAGTAACCAGAGGTAGCTCTAGTTCAGAAGCAATGTATTTAGCAAGTTCTGATTTTCCACAGCCGGGAAGTCCGTATAATAAAAGCGATGGAATAAATTCTACACCTTTTTCCAATAATAAATCATTCGATTTTATATATTTTATAAAATTTTGAACTTTTTCCATGATAAATTCGTCAAAAAATATATCTACTTCTCCTTTTTGAAAAAATTCTTTTTCGGCGAGTGAACTCTTAGATTCACTATCAACTGGTAAAATATCTCTGATATTTGCACCATTTGGTAATAATTTTAAACTCTTAGAGTTTAATATAGCCTTTTTTAATTTAGAAGATGCAGATTTATCGCCTTCAGCTTCCAGTTTTTCAGATAAAAGTTCTGTATAATTAACAACTTTTTCTATATCGGCATTTAATGCACCATTTACTATTTTTAAAATTTCAGGTAAATATTCCATGACAATCCCTTTTTATATTTCATGAACATAATAACATATTTCGTGAACAAAATCAAGATTTTGTGAACAAATTATGTTATTTGGTGAACAAAATGCTAGATGTATGAACAGAATAATAAATCATTGAACATGTAATTGGATAACCTAAGTTCTTTTTTTACTTTATAAAAATCTTTTCTGATTTTGCGTTTTAAGAATTTCTTTTGTTGTTCATCTCCTGTTAAAATCGTGTTCAAAGGCTGTTTTAATGTGATTAAATTTTGAACAATTGAAAGCATGTATGGATATTTCTTTTTCAGGATTTTAAAAAGCTGTGCCAGTTGTTCCGGAGTTAATATTTGAATTTGTCTTTTAGGAATATCGGCTATTCTTTTTACTTCAAAAATACAGGTTTTATCAATATAACCTTCATTTTGAAAATATTTTATTATTTGATTCAAAAGTGCAAGAATATTCTTAATTCTGCGTTCAGATACTTTATTATTTTGTAAGTATTTTCTAAAATTCAGAATATCCTGAATAGTTATATCTTTTAATCGAAATTTCATAAAATACGGAATAATTTTTGAATAAACAAAGGTTTTATATACTTGGAAAGACATCTCTGTCAGAGTATTCTGCTTAATTTCTAAAAATATTTCGCAAGCTTCAACAACTGTAATATCCAAATTTTTACTTGGAATATTTTTATCAATAATTTTAAATTTATCTTCTGCTTTTATTGTTTCCACATATTCAAACTTATCTCCACAGGACTTTATATTCTCCGATTCTTGCAAAAATTTTCTGGCGGTATCTGCATCAATATCGCAGAACATAATAATATCTTCAATAGAAAATGTTTTTAATCTTTTTGCAACTTTCAATATCTTATCCACCCAATACCTCCTGAGCTATATTTTCATCAATTTCTGTTAATCCGTTTGCTTGCGCCACTTTTTCAAATGTATCAATTGTATTTACAATTTGCCTGAAACTTTTGGCTTTGTTGTGTATTAAATGTACTGCCCCTTTTGTAATTTCAACTTCCGAGATTTCCTCAGTAATTTGTTTGATATCTGAATATTCAAATTCAGTAAAATTATATATTTCTGAAATCCGGTCAAACAGGTGCGTATGCTTTTTGAGTTTGTGTTTTGCAAGCTGCATTCCGACCAAAATTATTGTTACACCCGTTTCATCGTGTAAATCTCTAAGTGTTTCTATTGTTCTAAAATCTTTTAACAGATAATCAATTTCATCAACTATAATCATCTGCGAATTAGTTTTTAGAGCATTAACGCATTGCCTGAAAATATCTGCAGTATAAAATCTTGGTATTTCATCAAGCTCTTTGGCGATTTCTTCCAATAACCACTTTGGGCTCATAGAGTTTATTACCCTAATATAAATTGCATCATATTGTATTGAAAGATAAAGTGCAGTCTTTGTTTTGCCTAATCCTGCATTTCCATATACAAGACCAATTTTTGATATATTATCAGGCTTATTATTCAGGTTATGAATAAGATTAATAAATCCTTTGACATTCTTAGTTAAGACAAATTTAGGTTTCATAGTTTATTCCTTTCTTGGTTGCCGGCGATAAACGGGCACGCTGACGCTTCGGCCCTCTGCCGGCAATCCGCAAAATCGGTTTCATATTGCTTATACTCCTTTGATTCTTTATACGCTGTAAGCCAAATTCTATCATCATTACAAGTGCAGCCATGTTCCATAAGGTATTCATATCTTTCTCTGCTTGTTTTGAATAATGGTTTTACCGCCGGATTATATTTTTGAGACTTTTCTTTTTTAATTTCTATTTTAGGAACAATAGGCGGTGGTAAAGGTGCATCTTCAGTTTTATCCATTTCACACTCTAAAATTTCCAACTCTTCAATATTCAAAAACTCTTTACAATCCTTTATTGTCTTATTTTTAAGCTGTTTTTGTTTTTGGATTTTCTGTTTGTAATCTTCAATATCCTTAACTTCGCCTGTGTAATAAGCAAGCGGATGTGTTAGTGTAATTCTGTCTGCTCTGCATAAAAACTTACCTGATATCGTATAAACATTAATGTAAGATAAATCAAACAGGCTGTATTTTATTAGCACTTTCTGCCTCAACCCATAAAGTGCATCGTTATAATAATCAGATTTTAAGAACCTTATACCCTGACTTGTAATTGTTTTAATCTCTTGCGCCAGCATTAAATCGTCCAACTCTCTTTGGTTTATTTCTTTCTTTTCAACACTGTCAAGCATTTCTTTAATACTTTTTGTCTTATCATTAGGGCAGGGTAGAGAATTTTTATACTCAAGCCAACTGTTTATCATCTGAATTGTCTGCTGAATAGTGGGCACAAATTCTTGGTGTATTTCACTATGGAACTTTTCATTTCTCCTTAACCTTGCCGGTTTATTTTCTATATTTGTTCCGATATAACTCGGCAACAGTTTTTCAAAACTTTCCTGCATCTCCAGAAAAAATCGTTCAATAACTTTAGCTCTGGCATTATACGGATTTGCAAAAACAGTTGTTATACCGAGTTTTTCATATACACCTTTAAATCCGTATTGTTCAAATCCATCCTTATATTTACCCCTAAAATATTTACCCCTGAATGCTCTGCCGTTATCAAGATAAACAAACTTCGGAATTTTACCCAGATTTAATATTGCATTTCTTAGAGCTGACGCAATATTTTGCGTATTTTCTTCTATCATTATTTCATACCCGACAAGTACAGTCGATTTCCAATCCAAAAATCCGATTAATGTTGCACGACAGGGTTTCCCTGTAAACGGATTTATTACCTGAAAGTTTAATCTTTTCCCATCTGCTACCAAAATTTCTCCGACTTCGATTTTTGAAATATCCCTTTTGATATGCGGAATGACATCTTCTCTCAGGGCTTTTTCGCCGTCACGCAAAAGAGTCCATTTGTCAAAATAATTTGCTTTATACCAATTGGCGAATTTTCTGAATGTCGGCGGTGCAGGGATATACTCTGCCCTCTGAGTTTTTAGAACATATTGGGTTAAAGATATTGCTTTTCCGATACTGAATTTATTCGGGTGCAATAAAAGTTTCAAAAATATTTGTTTTTCGTGTTCTGTAAGACAGGTTCTTGAATAATCTTCGTAATGGTAATTCGGAATTAAAAGTTCATAGTTACTACTATTTCCTAAAATCCGTTTCCACCTTTGCAAAGTTCCTATTGAAACATTCCCGAGTTTTGCATAAATATCAGGATACAAAACTTGTGCGTTATATGCACCTAAAAAATCATTATCAAACTGCGTTTTATTCTGCTGATTTTTGCGTTCGTTTTTCCAAAGATTTAATAAATTCGATCTTGCAAGTGCAATAACTTTTGCTTTATCGGGTTTGTGAAAATCAGTTGGTACGGGAAGCTGTTTTTCAGCATAACTCGGAACAATTTTGGAATAATACTTTTCCTGAAGTTCCGGTTCAATGCTTGATAACAGAATCTCAAAACTTTTTCCGCCTTTGACAGTGATTTCTCTGGTAATGTATTTACCCTTTGACAGCCTGATAGCTCGTGTACTTACACCTTTGAGTTCTGCTAATTCTTTGATTGTAATGTATTTTTCATCTGTCATTATCTTGGCTCCTGTGGGTATTTCGGCACCATTCGCCTAAGTCGGCTCATTGCCTCAATTATCCTACGTCGCTATCGTAGTGCTTACGCACCGGCTACGCATTCCATTAATGACTCTGAACTCGGAAAATTGGAACTGTTTCCGACTTAATTTGTATCATTCGGACACATAGTCGGAAACAAATAAGGACTTGATGTTTCTTTAAAACGAGTTAAAATGTGTGTACCCAAATCATCTACCCTAAAGGAGTTACCCCATGAAAAAAGAATTAAGAAAACAGGTTGAATTACTTGAGCAAAAAATGTCAAAGAGTCCGAATAATAAGAAAAACGGTGGAAGTCATTTTCTGTACCGCAGGGAAAGAATGAT
>Ga0256405_10000801_pt1 | contig 97108 bp, 77 predicted proteins | sample RumenRJG_02DNA_FD_189096 | JGI IMG/M metagenome (GOLD analysis project Ga0256405, IMG submission 189096) | Bovine rumen microbial communities from Lethbridge, Alberta, Canada - RJG_02 | ecosystem: Host-associated > Mammals > Digestive system > Stomach > Rumen | place: Canada: Alberta...
TGGACGGCCCGGCGGGGGCGGAGTAACAGTTCTTTTTGGCGGAGGCGCTGGACGGCCCGGCGGGGGCGGAGTAACAGCCTTCTTCGGCGGAGGCGCAGTTCTGGAACCGGGACCGTTCGGGCCGGGATTCGGCGGAGCGCAGAAAGCCGTCGTAACGATCAGCATTCCGGCAACACTTGCTGCAAGTTTTTTCATTTTTCAACTCCTTTCGACAAAGTTGTGTGGGGTCTATCAGCAGATTATAGCATGGATTATGACATTTTCAAGGAAATTATCTTTTTTTCTTAAGAATGGATCCGTCAGAAAACAGTAAGAAATCAATAATTGACAAAATTGAAAACGCAAAGACGCACAAAGAACTGAAAATTTATGATCCAGGGGTTGACAAACTGCATCTGTGATGTTATATTATTCAAAATTTCAGGTCGCTTAGTTCAGTTGGTTAGAACGCATCCTTCACACGGATGAGGTCGAGAGTTCGAGTCTCCCAGCGACCACCATTTACTGATTCTCCGGGATCCAGTCCATCAGAACTGGGTCCCGGTTTTCTTTTCTGAACTTTTCCTTTTAGAACTACAACTTACAACTTTTGGGGCTTCCGGGCAAAACCGCCTCAGAGCTGTGCGATCTGCACGGCCATCTTTTCGGCCAGCGCGGCATCCGGCAGGACCAGATCCGGCAGACGCGAGAACGGGATCATTTCCACCGTGAACGGACCGGTATAGGAGATCTTCTCCAGTTCCGCAAACAGCGCCTTGAAATCGACCACGCCTTTGAACAGATCATCGCCGAAGTTGTGCAGGCCGCCGGCGCAGTCCGTCTCCTCAAAGTTTTTCAGATGGACCGCCTTGATGTAATTGCCGAGGATCTCCGGGAAGTCCTGCGGGCGGCAGTTCAGACACGCATTCGCGACGTCGAAATAAATGCCCACATAGTCCGAATGGAACTGGTCCAGGAAGAATTTCCATTCCATCGGCGAGATCAGAAAACGGTTCCACACGTTTTCAAGCGCGATATTGACCTTGAGCTTCTCCGCCAGCGGGATCAATTCCCGGATCGAGGCCGTGGCGTATTCCCAAACTTTTTTATAACTGATAACTGGACGGGAAGGCTCCCACGCGATTCTGGTTGCGCCGGGCACGACCAGCACCGTTTCCGCGCCAATCCACGAAGCGATTTGCAGATATTGTTTCACGAACGCGATGGCGTTTTTCCGTTCCACCGGATCCTCCGCGCCCAGGGCACAGCCCCAGCCTGCGCCGGAAGCCAGTGTGCGCAGACCGATGTTTTTCGAGGCCGCATACGCCGCGATCTTTTTGCATTCCGCTTCGGTGATTTCCGTCTTCAGGCAGTCGCCCACGGTGAGTTCCACGCCGGAGAGCTTCTTTTCGGCCGCCCAGTCGATGAATTCATACGCGGTCTTCTGGCCGTCAAAACCGCCGAATACCCAATAGTTCAAGGCTTTATACATGGTGCATTCTCTCCTCAATACTGAATTTCGATCCGTTTGCCGCCAGCCTCGGCCGACTGCTGTTCCGCCATGACCACCTTGAAGCTGTCCAGCACGCTTTCGAGGGTCTGGTATTTCTCCGGCTTGACTCCGTTCTGTACGCAGTCCACAAAATACTGGAGTTCCTTGTGCCAGCCGGTAGTGGCCTCGACCGGAGGAGTCTCGACCCGTCCGTCCCGCCAGTAGATTTTGAATCCTTCGCTCATCCACCGGATCACCGCCTTTTCGCAGATGATCTGGAACGACATTTCGAACGGAGTCTCTTTCGTGCCTGCCCAGGAGCCTTCCGATTCCACCAGCGTGTCATCGTCGAAATGATAGATCGTGATCACATGGTCAATCGCGCCGCGGCTGACGATGTTCACGCCGGAAGCGGAAACCGCTTTCGGCCGACCGAAGAAATAGACCACTTCATCGGTATCATGCAGATGCATGTCCAGCAGCGCTCCGCCGGACCGCTTGCCGTCCATGAACCAGTTGTCCCAGGCATTGCCGTTGATATCCGGGGAAAGCCGCCGGAACGTGGCCGACCGCATTTTTCCGTAAGCGCCCGCCTTGAACTGTTCATACGCATACCGGTATTCCGGCCAGGCGCGCACGCACATGCCGATGTTGAGGAAGGTTTTCGCTTTCGCCGCCGCGACTCTGATCCGTTCCGCCTGCTCAAGGTCTCTGGCAATGGGCTTCTCCGCAAAAACATGTTTTCCCGCCGCCAGCGCGGCTTCGATCAGGTCCGCATGAGTCGGCGTGGGCGAGCAGATGTCCACGATATCCACCGCCGGATCGTTGATGAGGTCAAGACCGGATTCATATACATGGATCCCTTCCATATTCAGGGGCTTGGAATTGTCCCCGCCGCCGATATTGCCGACCACCTTGGAAATGTCTCCGCGCCGCTTGGCCGCGCCCACGTCCGCCAGTGCCGTCACCTGTGCATTGTCCATTGCCTGGTAGATCCGGAAGTGCGTGCTTCCCATGAATCCCAGTCCGATCACTCCGATTCCGAGCTTCTTCATTTCGTCTCCTCGTTGATGTTGTTTATTTGCGGTTCCTGACCGTTTTTTTCAGATTTTTCTCATTTCGCCGGATAAAATACTTGCAATTTTCTCTTTCGTAAATAGATTATCCTGCAAGTTAATGGACTTTCATGCAAAAATGCAGAATAATACAGGGCCGGTCATGACAGAAACATGTTCTTTGGAATTGATCCTGCACCATGAAGTGCAGCGTCTGCTGGACAACTTTGCCTCGGCAATGCGTGTCCATGTGGTGTTTTTCGGCCGGAACGGCGAAGTGCTCCGCCGCGGGCGCGGAGAAGGGAACTGCCGATTCTGCCAGCTGGTGCAGCAGCGGTTTTCCGTTGCAAAATGCCTGAAGCTCGACCGGGAAAAGCAGGAACTGGCTCGGACCACCGGCCGCTGTCAGACCTATCTGTGCCATGCCGGTCTGCTGGAAGCGATCATGCCGGTCGTGATGCCCGGCGGGGAATTGCTCGGCTATGTGGTGTTCGGTCAGATACGCGGAACGGACGAACTGCCGGAGAAGATCCTGAAGACGTTTCCGCGCGGCAGACACGCCGAACTTCGGCAGTCGTTCCGGGAACTTCCCCATTTCACGGCGGACAGCATGGACAATCTGACCGGATTGATGAAACTGCTGGTGGATTACATTGTCCGCAATGAACTCGTCACGCTCAGTGGAGATCATCTTTACCGGGCTGTACTGCGGTATATCGAGGAGAACCTGACGCAGAAGATCCGGATCGCGGAAGCCGCGCGTCATTTGGGACGGAGCGTCTCCAGCCTGTCCCATTTTCTGCAGGACCATGGAACCAGCTTCAAGAAGCTGCTCATTGAAAGACGGCTGGCTTGTGCGGAGACTCTCCTGAAGGAACACCCGGAGATGACGATTGCGGAAGCCGCGGACCGTTCCGGTTTTTCCGATCCCTATTATTTTTCGCGGCTCTACCGGAAATATCGAGCCCGTACCCCCGGCGAATTCCGGAAAAAGCCGGACGTTCCGATCCAGAAAAATCCGGTTTACGGGAAAGTCAGTCCGGCACGCCGTTCCGATGGCTCATTGCTGATTTGACGATCCCGCCAAACTCGCGGCGATTCGCCCATGTTCCGCTTAAAATACCGGGAAAAAGTGAATTCGTCGCGGAAATTCATCCGCAGCGCGATCTCCTTGAAGGAAAACCCCTGTTCGATGAGGCGGAGACAGCGGTCGGTAACAAAACGATCAATGAGCTGTTTCGGGGTGATGCCGGTGTCCGCGGTGAAGTGACGGGTGAAATTTTCGCGGGAAAGTTTTTTTTGCGCTGCCAGATCGGAAACCGAGGTCAAGGCATTGCCGTGTTCTTTAAGATAATCGGAAAGGTCGGCATATTTGCGCAGAGCCAGCGGTTTCCAGAAATCTTCCGGAGTATAATAGTCCAGCATTTTTCCCAGTATGGAATATGTCAGGCTGCCGAGACGTATGCCGTTCAGATAGCGGACCTCCGGATCGTCCGAACCGATGATCTCCATCAGCGGGCCGAATTCCGGCGGAACGGGTATTTCCAGCATACGCGGACAGCCGGAAAAAAGTTCCACTCCCGGAAATATTTCCAGCGAGGTCTGAATGGAAAGGAAATAAAACTGATCGTCCAGTCGATAACGGGTCGGCAGGAAGGCCGGCACAAAATACATTTTCCCCGGGATCAAATTATATTTCCGGAAGGGATCGGAAATGAAATTTTCCGGTCCGTTCTGATTCCGGAGCGGGAAAAACATCCGATTGACCGGCAGGGCTGACATTCTCGTCTGGTAAAAAGGATAACAGCCCCTTGCATAATGCCGCAGCACAAAATGCGAGGCATTGAAAATGTTCATCAAATCCTTGCGGACGGATAGTGCAGCCGGCATAAAACAGTTCTCCTTTTCCAGCAATATAGTATCCAGTTTTTACTATTACAATCACAAAATGCTATGTTTTTGGAAAAATATGCTATTCAAAGACAACGTAAATCATGCTATTTTACTATAAGAAGAGATTTTGACAAAACAGGAGACCGGTTCCAGCTTTGGAACTTCTTCATGAATGAACATCTGGCTGGTTCCGAACAACAGACGGAGGAAAGTATGAAACACTCATTTTTCAATCGGCAGGATACGGCGGTCGCCTTGCTGTGTGCGCCGGAAAGCATCACAGAAGCGGTCGGACTGGCCCGCGCCGCGGAAATGGACGGCGCCGACGCGATCGCCGTCGAACTGCAGAAGATGCCGCTGGAAGAGCGGACCGAGGAGAAATTCCGCTCGCTGATCTGCTGCACACAGCTGCCTTACATGTTCATCGATTACCGCAAAGACCGTTTTCTGGGCGAGGACGACGAGGCCCGGCAGAAATATCTGCTGCTGGCGGCAAAATGCGGCGCGGAAGTGATCGACGTGATGGGCGACCTTTACGATCCTTCTCCGCTGGAACTGACGCACGATCCGGCGGCAATCAAAAAGCAGAAAGCGCTGATCTCCCGCATTCACAAGCTCGGTGCGAAAGTCATCATGTCCTCGCACATGACGAGCACCGAACGGAGCGCGAAAGAAGTGCTTGAACATTTGCGCGAGCAGTCTTCGCGCGGAGCGGACATCCTGAAAATCGTGGTGGGAATAAATACGGAAAAAGCATTGATCGAAGGAGTCCGCACCCTGCTCCTGCTGCGTAAGGAACTGGACAAGCCGTTCGTCTTCCTGGGCAGCGGCCAATACGGCAGGTTCATCCGTTATGTCGGTCCGCAGCTCGGCGTCGCCATCGAATTTGCCGTGCACGATTATCCGGCGAACCAGACTTACAATCAGCCGACGATCCGTTCGTTCAAGGGCGTGATGGAAAACTTTCATTGGAATATCGACGATCTGAGATCATAACAGGAGGGTAAAAATGGATTGTCCGGAATTCAAGGGAAGAACCGCAATGATCACCGGAGGAGCCTCGGGAATGGGACTTCTCTCTGGGAAAAAACTGGCGGAAGCCGGTGCGAATGTCGTCCTCTGCGACGTCAATAAGGAACTTTTGGAGACCGAGGCCGCGGCGATCCGGGCAGCGGGGGGAAGCGTCCTCCCGCTGGTCGTTGACATCCGTCGCTATGCGGAAGTCGAACAGGCGGAAAAGAAAGCCGTCGAAACCTTTGGCGCGGTAGACATTCTGCTGAACTGCGCGGGTGGCATGTCCGGACGCTGCTGCAAATGCAATATCAGTTTTGAACAGCTCCCGATCGAGGTGATCGACTGGGGCCTGGATGTGAATCTGCGCGGTGCGATCTACTGCTGCCGCGCAGTCCTCGCAGGAATGATGAAACGCAAACGCGGCGTCATCATCAATTTCGGATCGGTCACGGGCGAAGAAGGCGGGCCCGGTCCGTGTCTGGATTATTCTGCGGAAAAAAGCGCCATGCGCGGAATGACAAAATCCCTGGCCATCCTCGGCGCACCCCATAATGTGCGTTCCTGCTGCGTGATCCCGGGACCCGTCCTGACCCGTCCGGGAATGGCGAATATGAAGACTCTGCTCGGCAGGGCGGCGGAACCGATCGAACTGGTCGATTTCATCCTGTATCTCTGCTCGGACAAGGCGGCATTCATCACCGGATCGGCCCACGTGATCGACGGCGGGCATCTGCTGGTGTGATTGCCTTAAATTTCTACGGAATGGCCGCAGTGGTGCGGACTGGAAGTTGCCGGCGTCATTCTGGAAACCCCGGAAAAATCCGTGTTCAAACCCGGCGATCGGGTCTGCGCTCTGGTGGGCGGCGGCGGATATTCCGAAAAGATCGCCGTCCCGGAAGCTTCCGCCGTCCGGTGGAGATCCAGGCCGGAAATCAGCGATTGCCGACAATGCCGGGATTGATTGAAAAGGAAACATCTTCAAGGAGAAAATTCAACCATGATCGAGTATCGTTTTGAGGATCATGCCGTGCTCTCAGGAGAGCTTGCCGCCGATGGAATGGTTCTGCTGGAAAACCGGGATTCGCTGCTGCCGCTGGAAAACGGCATTCGCGTGGCCTTGTTCGGACGCGGACAAATGGAGTTCTCCATGGGCGGGACCGGTTCCGCTGCGGTATTCACCGCATACCGGATCGGCGCGGTCGAGGGGCTGCTGGAACAGGAAGCCGCCGGGCGGATCGTCATAGACCGCATTGTCCTGGACGCCTACAGGGCCGACCCGGATCTGGAGGAGTCGGAGGAGTTCGTTGCGCAGGCGGCGGAGCGCAATGAAGCCGCGCTGGTCATATTGAGCCGGAACGCGGGCGAAGGCAAAGACCGTCATGATGTACCGGGAGACTATCGGCTTTCCGAACGTGAGAAACGGCTGATCGACCTGCTTTCTGCATCGGCCTTCAAGAAAATCGCCGTGGTGGTCAATTCCGGAGGACTCATTGACCTTTCCTTCTTCCGGCGGTCGGAAAAACTGAAATCGCTTCTGCTTGCGTGGCAGCCGGGGATGCAGGGCGGACGGGCGCTGGCAAGGGTGCTTTGCGGCGAAATGACGCCGTCGGGACATCTGACCGACACAGTGGCGCGAAGCTATGAGGACTATCCGACGAGCGGAATCTTCCAGCAATACCGTCAGGAGATGATCTTCGAGGAAGATATTTTTGTCGGCTACCGCTACTTCGAGACCATTCCCGGAGCGGCGGAAAAGGTGCTGTATCCCTTCGGTTTCGGCCTGTCCTATACCACTTTCGAGCTGAAATGCGACGGTCTGACGACCGAAGGCGACAGGATCCGCTGCCAGGTCGAAGTCGTCAATACAGGCACCCGCAGCGGCCGTGAAGTAGTGCAGCTGTATTCGGCTTCTCCGGTGGAAGGGAAACTCGATTATCCGGCTCGCGAGCTGCGCGATTTTGCAAAAACGAAACTGCTGTCGCCCGGAGAGAGCCAGACCATCGAGCTGGAAGTCTCCCGGGATTCGCTTGCCGCCTTCGACGACACCGGGATCACCGGGGCTCCGGAGGGGAGTTTTGTGCTGGAAAGCGGGAAATACCGGTTTTTCCTCGGGACAGACGTCCGCTCCGCAACGGAGATCGGGACTTTGACCATCGACAGGATGAAGGTCCTAGCCTCTCCGGGCCTGCTTCTTCAGCAGGGTCTTCCCCGTCGCATGCATGCCGATGGATCCATTGCCGGACGCCGGATGGTGGCGTCGTACTGCGATCTTCCCCGGGACGAGGCGTCGGAGAACCCCGTTCCGCCGGGAAAGCGCATCCTGCTGGAGGAAGTGGCGGAGGGGAAGCACACTATGGAGGAATTCCTGTCGCAGCTGAGCCGCAAAGAGCTTTATCACCTGACCCACGGTCAACCTTCGCTGTTTCCGACGGGAACAGGCGGGTTCGGCAATTTGCGGAAATATGGCGTGCCGAATCCGCAGACCGCGGACGGTCCGGCGGGTCTGCGCAAGGCGGTTCCCACCACCTGCTTTCCGTGCGAGACGCTGGCTGCCTGTTCATGGGACAAGGATCTGCAGTTTCGCATGGGTGCCGCGCTCGGACGCGAAGGGATCGATTCGGACGTGGATGTCCTTCTGGCGCCCGGACTCAACATCCACAGAGATCCGCTCTGCGGGCGCAACTTCGAGTATTGCTCCGAAGATCCGCTGGTATCGGGGCGGACTGCTGCGGCGCTGGTCAACGGGATCCAGTCGGAAGGACTGGGTGCCACAATCAAGCACTTTGCCGTGAACAGCCGGGAAAGCTACCGCAAATTTACCGACAGCGTGGTTTCCGAACGGGCGCTTCGTGAAATCTATCTGCGCGGATTCGAGATCGCCGTCAGGACAGCGCATCCGTGGTGTGTGATGAGTTCCTACAACCTCGTAAACGGCGAGAAGACCAGCTGCAATTACAATCTTCTGGTGCGGATCCTGCGCGAAGAATGGGGCTTCGACGGACTGGTCATGACCGACTGGACCAATCTGGCGCCCTACTGGAAGGAACTGATCGCGGGCAACGACCTTAAGATGCCCAACTGGGAACTGGCCGAGTATACCACCGCCGGATACGTTGATTCCGTTTACGGCATAATACCGCGCAAGGCGCTGGAACGCAACGCCGCTCACGTTCTTGAGGTGGTGATGAAAACCAACCGATTCCACAAGCGTGATTTCGGACGCATTTACAAACTGGAAGACAAAAAACGGGAAATCGCGGCAGCGGAGATGACCGCCGTGCTCAACGGCCGCAGCAAACTCGCCGAGCGCGCCGATGGCGGCATCTTCCACTGCAATCTCCAGAGCACTCCAGGAGCGCCGCAGGAACTGATTTTCGCCCTGGATGTGAAACGGCCCGGCGCGTGGGCTGTGTCATTCCGCCTGGCCACCGACAAACCGGGAAACCGTATCCGGGTACTGGTCGACGACCGCGATTTCGGCGGGTTTGTCATCGCCCAAACCGAGCCGCGGCGGACACCTGAAGCGGAAGCTGCCGACCGGCAGGGAAAACAGATCCAGAGTTTTGAAACTCAGGGCGACGTGCGGATCGAGCTGCCGGAAGGCATGTGCGAACTCAAAGTGGAAATCGCCACGGAAGTGATCGCCAGGGCCGGAGTGAGCATGGACTCCGTCACGCTGACCCCGGTGGAGTAGGATTTCATCTCCTCGCTTAATTCAGTCTTTATTCATCTGCAACTTGCGGCCCGGGGAAATCACACTTTCCTTGCATGATCTTCTGCGGGATCTCCGCGGAGGTTTGATTTCAGGCGTTCATGGAAAAATCACTTGGAGCGGACGAATTTGAAAAATGGAAAAAAATGACCCGTATTTTTATCCGGAGGTTGAATTTTTCCAGTTTTGTGGCATATTACCTGAGATCGAAAGGATGACACATGCCAGCTTAGCTCAGTGGTAGAGCTACGGTTTTGTAAACCGTCGGTCGTCGGTTCGAATCCGACAGCTGGCTCCATTCCGCTGAAATACGGTCGTTTCATCTTTCCCTTTTTCGGATCATGGATATGGTTTCTGCGCACAGGAGTTCAACAATGGCTAAAAAAGTTTTTGTCAGCGGATGTTATGACATGCTTCACAGCGGACATGTTGCCTTTCTTCAGGAAGCAGCAGAATGGGGCGACCTCTATGTGGGCCTGGGATCCGATAAAACCATTTTCGAATTGAAAAACCGCCGTCCGGTCAATCCGGAAAAGGAACGGCTTTATATGATCAAGGCCCTGCGCTGCGTGAAGGATGCCTGGATCAACAGCGGCAGCGGCATCATGGATTTCGAGGAGGAAGTCCGCCGGCTGAAACCCGATATATTCTTTGTGAACACCGACGGATTCACCCCGGCAAAAGAAGCATACTGCCGGGAAAACGGGATCCGTCTGGTAGTCAGCCAGCGGCGTCCGCATGAAGGACTGCCGGCCCGTTCCACAACTGCGATCCGGAAAGAATGCCGGATCCCTTACCGGCTGGAGATCTGCGGCGGATGGATGGATCAGCCATTCATCAATCAGCTTTGGCCCGGTTCGGTCATCACGCTGCAGATCGAACCAAGCTGTGAATTCAATGACCGCAGCGGAATGGCCACCAGTTCCCGCAAGAAAGCCGTTGAACTCTGGCAGGCAGCCATTCCGCAGGGAGATCGCCAGCAGCTGGCCAAGATGCTTTTCTGCATGGAAAATCCGCCAGGAAGCCGGTCGATCAGCGGGGCACAGGATCAGCTGGGCATTCTGATGCCGGGTCTGAACAATCTTTATTTCGATAACGGGTACTGGCCGACGAAAATCGAATCCGACTGCACCGACGAAACGCTGGACTTTGTCCGGAAACACCTGTTCCTGCTTCCCCTGCAGCCGAGGAAAAACAATTTCGATCCGCTGGAGAAAAAAAACCTTCAGCTGCCTTTCATCCAGTCGCTGGCGGAATCTGCCGAACTCTGCTGGAAGGCAATTCAGGCAAGAGATGTCGCTGCCTGGGGAAAAGCCTCCACCCAATGCCTGGAAGCACAGCTGAATTTGTTTCCCTGCATAGACACGGAAGAACTGAGGGCGGTCAGAAAAAAATACCAGTCACAGATCTGCGGATGCAAAATGACCGGAGCCGGCGGCGGCGGATATCTGCTCATGATCAGCGAAACTCCGGTCGAAAACACATTTCAGATATTTCCGTCCGTCCTGTGAAAACGCGTCCGGCGAAGTCCCCGGAATTCATTGGAGCATCGCTCCGGCCCGATATAAACAGAGGAGGCAATATGAAAAATCCACCCGGTAAAACCGTTGTTCTTTGCGCGATCTGCGTATTATGTGTCGTGATTTTTACCGGCTGCACCACCAGCACGCCGCTGGCATCATGGAATGACCATGCACCGGCCAGGACCGCGCTGATCGAATATGTCCATGCGGTCACGGACCAAGGTTCGCCCGATTACATTCCCCCGGAAAGACGGATCGCGGTTTTTGACTTCGACGGAACTCTTTTCCTGGAAACCGATCCCACCTATTTCGACTGGCTGTTGTTTGAACATCGCGTCCTGGATGACCCCACATGCAAGGCTACCGCCGAACAGACTGCCGCCGCACAGGCATCCAGGAACGGAAAGTTTCCAAAACTGGACCGGAAACGGGAACTGATGGTTTCACAGGCCTACCGGGGGATGACACTGCATGAGTTCGAAGCATTTGTCCGCAAATTCATGGCCGAAGAGCAGCCGGGCTTTTCGGAACTGAAACGCGGAGACGCCTTCTACCGGCCGATGATCGAGATCGTGAATTATCTCCGGAAGAATCAATTCACCGTGTATGTGATCAGCGGGACCGACCGGCTGACGGTGCGGCCGCTGTTGGATCCCCTGCAGCTGCCGCCCAGCCAGATCATCGGTTCCGACAGCACCATCCTTTCCAACCGCCAGGGGACCCGGGACGCACTGGAATGTGTTTTCACCAAAGGAGACACGCTGGTGCTGGGCGGCAAAAATCTGGTGAAATGCCTTCAGATGAACAAAGTTTCCGCCATCGTGCGGGAGATCGGCGTCCAGCCGGTGCTGGCATTCGGCAACACCATGAGCGATGCGAGCATGTTGAACTACACGATCAATGGAAACCGCTACCGCGCTTTAGGGTTCATGCTTTTATGCGACGACCTGGAACGCGAATATGGAGATATGGAAAAAGCCGGCAAAATGCGCCGCAACTGCAAGCGGTATGGCTGGATACCCGTTTCCATGCGCAATGACTGGAAGACCATTTACGGCGAAAAAGTGAAATTACGGAAAAGCGGCCACCGGAAAATCCTGCGATCGAAACCGTGAAAAGGAAATACCGATCCGCCGGAGCCGGATGAATCTGCACAGAAATCCGTATTTTTTGCGAAAACGGCTTGACATTCCCGAAAACATGAGTATATTACTCCATTCTGCTATGCTGAGACGTGTTCCCATCGTCTAGAGGCCTAGGACACCAGGTTTTCATCCTGGTAACATGGGTTCGAATCCCATTGGGAATGCCATTTTCGTTTCAGCTGCAGCATCGGCGTGTTCCCATCGTCTAGAGGCCTAGGACACCAGGTTTTCATCCTGGTAACATGGGTTCGAATCCCATTGGGAATGCCACTTGTTGTCTATAAAACGATGTTCCCATCGTCTAGAGGCCTAGGACACCAGGTTCTCATCCTGGTAACATGGGTTCGAATCCCATTGGGAATGCCACTTACGGTTTGCTCCATGCCCGAACTTCCGCAGGAAAAACGCATCATCCGCAGCACACCCGGACCCGAAGGAAAAGATCAGCGGCTGGATCTCTGGCTCTCCGCCCGTTTCACTTACCGTTCCCGTTCGGAATGGCAGAATGCTGTCCGTTCCGGCGAGATCCTGCTCAACGGCTTCCCGACCCGGCCTGCCCGCATCCTTCACGGCGACGAGATCATTGATTTCCTGCCGCCCGATCGACCGGAACCGCCGGTCCGTTCCGATTACCGGGTCCTGGCAGAATTCCCCGATTACCTGGTGGCGGACAAACCTGCCGATCTGCCAGTGCACCCTTCCGGACGGTTCTTCAATCATACGCTGCTCATGATGCTCCGCCGCGATTTCGGCGAACTTTACCCGGTCAACCGGATCGACCGCGAAACTTCCGGGATCGTGCTCTTTGCCAGAACCGGTCCGGCTGCGGCCAGACTCGCCTCCGCCATCGCCGCTCCATCCGCCGGGAAAAAGTATCTGGTCTTCGTCCATGGCAGATTCCCGGCCGGACCGGTCCGCGCTGCCGGATGGCTTTCTCCCGATCCTGACAGTCCCATCCGGAAAAAACGCCGTTTCACCACAGAGAAAACCGGTGTCCCGGAAGAAGAAAGCAGCGACACCGAATTCCGGCTCCTCCGGCAATTCGGCTCCCTGGCGAAACTCGAATGTCTCCTGCATACCGGCCGGCGGCATCAGATCCGGGCCACGCTTTGTTCGCTCGGATTTCCCGTCGCGGGCGATAAACTTTACGGATTGGACGATCGGATCTTCTCCCGTTTTACCGAGGGAAAGCTGACCGCTGACGACCGGAAAAAACTGATGATCGGCAGACAGGCACTCCATGCTTGCGAACTGAAACTGACCGATCCGTTCGATAACCGGGAAAAGATCTTCGTCTCCCCCCTGCCGAAAGAACTCTCCGTGCTGGAAGAAGGATGAATCCGCATCAGATCTTATGTTTTGCGGTCAGTTTTTTTTCCCAGTGATTGAGAGCCGCGGTGGAGGAAAATCCAAGGATATCGGCTATCTCTTTTTTGGAAAAATTTACCTTTTCGCAAAGCCGGCGATAGCGGTCAATTTTTTTCTGTTCCATATAATCGCGGAAGGTGCTGCCGATATATTCATGGAAAAGCCGCTGGAAATGGGTCCGGCTGTAACCGGCCATGGCTGCCAGGGAATTCAAGGAACTGCTCATGGCGGCAGTGGAATCGATATAGACAAGGATCTTCTGCATGACCTCATTCTGGAAGGCATATTCTTTCTTCGGATCCTGCCGGATCAGGTTCTGACGGAAAAAATTGCAGATCAGACCGGACATGAGATGGACAGTTTCATATTCCGCATACGGCCTGGCAGAGGGATCGGACAAATCTCCCAGGATCCGGGTCAGCGGCTGACTGAAACCGCCGATATCCATGGAGTAAATAGAATCCAGCCGATTGTGCCGCCAGAGCATCATTTCCAGTTTTCCCGGAACCAGCAGGCACCACCAGAAGACCGCCTGCTTGTCGGGCAGATGTCCGGACGTATGCCGTTCCCGGGAATCGATCAGGACCATCTCCCCTTCGTGCAGCTGCAGGATCCGGTCTTCCACCTTGAATATGCAGTTGCCCCGGACAACAGCCAGAAATTCCTGAAACACATGGAAATGTTCATGCGTTTTCAGCCACTGCAGCTGAGCAGCAGACAATTTTACCGCCGCTTCGGGGCATTCCCCGGACAACATCAGTTTCCAGGATGCGGGAATATTCAAATTACTGACCCTGATTTTGGTGAACATAGTATGGATTATCAACTTTATGATGCAAATAATCAATATTTCAATCGGTAATATATCTTGTTTTTTTCAAAAATCAAATTACATTTAGATGACGGAAAAAGTCGAAAAACCCTAATCATCAAACAGGAGAAGTCAAAATGGCAAAACTGGCAGTCAACGGCGGCACCCCGCTCTTCAAAGAAGGAGATTATCAGACGGTGGAATGGCCTCCGGTCAGCGAAAAAACCGCAGACAAGATCCGCGAACTGTATCTTTCCCGCGCCTGGAGTTTCAATAGTGCAACGGAACAGGCATTTGAAAACGAATTCGCCGCTTACCACGATGCAAAATTCGGTATAATGATGAGCAACGGGACCGTCACGCTGGAATGCGCGCTGGGTGCGCTGGGCGTCGGTCCCGGAGATGAAGTCATCGTGCCCAACCTGACCTGGATCGCCACCGCCATGGCAGTCCGCTACGTCGGCGCCGTCTGCGTGTTCGCGGATATCGAATCAACCACCGGATGCCTCGACCCCGCCTCGTTCGAACGGATGATCACCCCCAAAACCAAAGCGGTGATCCCGGTGCATATCTACAACGGAATGGCCGATCTGGACAAGATCCTGGCGATCGCCAGCAAGCACGGGATCGCCGTGGTGGAAGACTGCGCCCACATGCAGGGCGGCAAATGGAACGGACGCGGCTGCGGCTCCTGGGGCGCGGTCGGTTCCTTCAGTTTCCAGCAGAGCAAATCCCTGTCCGCCGGTGAAAGCGGGATCTGCATCACCAATGATGAACGTCTGGCCGAACGCATCTACCGTGCAAAACACATCGGGTATTCCCGCTATGACAAGCAGGGACAGGCAGGCACTCCGCCGCCGCCGGATCTGATCTGCCACAACTACCGCGGTCTGGCCATTCAGGCCCAGATCCTCCGCGACCAGCTGGAAGCCTTCCCGGAAGTCACCCGCCGTCACAACGAATTCCGCGACATCCTAGAAAAGGAGCTCAAGGATATCCCCGGGATCCGCCTGCTCAGCAAAGGCCGTCTGGCCTCCCCGCAGGGCTACTACGGACAGGGGATCGCTTTTGAAGGCGACGGATTCGAAAAAATCCCGCTGAACAAAATCACGACCGCGTTCTACAAAGAAGGCGGCAAATTGCTGAATCCCACCTATGGCCCGGTCCATAAGCACCTGCTCTTCAACATGGCTCCGGAATATTACCGGCTGCCCGAAGACGGCTGCCCGACCACGGCTGCCATCTGCAGCCGCACGCTGATCGCTTCCCACTATTCCATGTATTATCCGGAAACCGCGTTGAAGCTGGCGGCGATCCTTCGCAAGATCGCGGAAAACAAAGCGGAACTCATGCAGTAAGCCAAACAAATGGATGCCGGCAGGAAGCAACCACTTCTTGCCGGCATTCATGATAAACCCGCAACATTCATGATTGAACAGGATAATACCTCGGGAGGGAAAAAAATGATCCGAGTAACCATCTGGAACGAATTCCGGCACGAAAAGAAACGCGAGGATGTGAAAGCTGTCTATCCGGACGGGATCCATGCAGCGCTTGCCCGCGGCCTGGCGGCGGACGATCTGCAGATCCGGACCGTCACGCTGGACGATCCCGGCCAAGGTCTGACCGATGAAGTTCTGGATTCGACCGATGTACTGATCTGGTGGGCACATGCAGCTCACAAAGAAGTGACCGATGAAAATGTCAGCCGCATCGTTGCAAAGGTCCAGACCGGCATGGGACTGATCGTGCTTCATTCCGGCCATTATTCCAAACTGTTCAAAGCGGTCTGCGGGACCAGCTGCTCGCTCAAATGGCGCGAGTCCGGCGAACGGGAACGCGTCTGGTGCATCGAACCTTTCCATCCGATCGCCCAGGGTGTTCCGGAAACGTTTGTCGTGCCGCAGACCGAAATGTACGGCGAACGTTTCGACATTCCCGGCGACGCCCGGGTCATTTTCATGTCCTGGTATGAAGGCGGCGAAGTATTCCGCAGCGGCATCACTCTGGAACGCGGCTACGGAAAGATCTTCTATTTTTCGCCCGGACATGAAACCTTTCCGATCTATTATCAGCCGGAGGTTCTGAAAGTGATCGGCAACGGTATCCGCTGGGCTGCCCCGCTCTGCCGCGGCGTCATCAGCGCGCCCAAAGTGGAAAATCTGGAACCGTTCCGGAATCAAAAATAATTCGGTTTCAGGCGTCGTTCCGGAGCCGGGTCCTGCTGCAGCATCTGCCAGTACCGCGGCGAAGGACCTTCCGCCACGCGGCGCATCAGTTCTTCGAATGCGTCCGTTGAATTCAAGGTGGAGACCGAAGCCCGCAATCCGCCGGGGAATCCGCGTCCGCGCAAATAGGCCAGCAGCGTCTTGCGGCAGATCCGCAGACCGTTTTCCATCCCGTAGAAACGCAGCATGGCTTCGAAATGCAGCCGTATTTCCGTCATAAACTCCGAAAGAGTAGGCGGATCCGGCTTTCCGGCGGCGATCTCCCGGAAGATCCACGGATTGCCGCACGCACCGCGGGCAACCATTCCGTTGGCACAGCCGCTTTCCGTCACCAGTTCCCGATACCGTTCCACGGTCAATGCGCCGCCGTTGGCAATGACCGGTATCTTCAATGCTTCGCGGACCGCCCGGATGACCTCATGGAAAACCGGACCGGAATAAAAATTCTTCATCAGGCGGCCATGCAGCGTAATGGCCTGCGCACCGGCATCCTGCAGCCGCAGCGCAAATTTGACCGTCGGCCCGGGATCGTCTTCGGAAAGGATACGGGTCTTGGCCGTGACCGGGATCCGGGAATGTTCCGCCAGTATGGAAAAAGCCCGGATCGCCTCGTCCGGACGATGGATCACCAGAGAAATGCCTTCACACTTTCTGGCGACTTTGGGAGCAGGACAGCCCAGATTGAAATCCAGCACGGAAAAATCACGGGTATTGACGATCTCTGCCGCCCGGGCAAGGATCTCCGGATCGGAACCGACCAGCTGGATACCCAGAAAATCTTCTGACGGATCCCGGGCAGTCAGCAGTTCATTGGTCTTGTAATTGCCGAACACCAGCGATCCGGCATCGACCATTTCCGTGAAAGCATAACGGCAGCCATGCCGACGGGCCGAAAGCCGCATCGGCAGATCGGTATGCCCCGCGATCGGCGCCAGCAGGGGAACACCGGGCGGATAGATCGGGTTTCCGTCAGGGCCTGCACTCATTTCCGTTTTTTGCAGACTTTCGGGACCGGCAGATATTTGGCGGCGTCCGCTTCCGTTTCGATCTTTTCCGGACCCGGAGTGCAAAGCCATTCCTCCACATGGATGATCTCTTCGCCTTCGGAAATCGCATACAGCGGCGCCAGCGTTTCCGCTTCGAGCATCTCGGCGTTGGTATAAAGTTCCACACTGCATCCGTTGTCGGGATATTCCGCATCGACATAATATTCGAAGGTCTTGACGAAAAGCGTACCGTTGTTGGCGTAGGCGATCCAGCCGTTTTCGCAGTTGAATCCGACTTTGGTCGGTGACTTGCCGGGAACCTGCCGGAGCATCAGGAAATCGTGTCCGAACGTGATGCGTTTGTCCGCCAGATCGGTATAAGGCCAGAAAGCAAAGAAGGAATCCGGCAGCAGACCTTTCGGCGATTTGTTCAGCGGCGCAATGGCAGTCCCTCCGGGCGCCATCACACTGAGCGCCCACGGCGCCAGTTCGATTTCCCAGGGATTGTCGTTCCGCAGATGATGTTCCACCCGGAACTTGTTGTTTCCCAAAGGTTTGATCACCAGGCTCTTATAGATTCCGGTCGATTCTTCGGTCCCGGCGGAAAACATCACCGATCCATCCTTCAGTTCCTTTGCCGCTGCTTTGGAATTGTCCGGAGCATAGGTCCGCGGCATGGCCTCCGGCGAATGCCACAGCCGATGGCCGCCGTAGTTCACCCACTTTCCGCCGCCCGTTTTTCCGGCAAGTTTCGGATCGACATGGAAAATATTTTTGCTGTCCCCTACAAAACCGCCCATGACCCGCGGTCCGATCTCGGTCGTCACGATCAGACGAAAATCGCCGCTGACCAGTTCGATGCAATTCTTCCAGCCTTCAAATGTAACTTTTTTCATGTCCGCATACCTCCATTTGATTTATGGCAACAATTTACCACATAATACGGAAAGTGCAAATTCAACTCGTAAAATATTCGGCCCCAAGGTCACGCATTCGAAGCCGTGCTTGCGGAAAGACTCCGTTTCGGCCGGCGTATAACCGCCCTCCGGCCCGATCGCCAACGCCAGGCATCCGTTCAGCGGCAGTGCATGGGGACACGGCGGAGCACCTGGTTCCGGATGCGCGATCAACTTGCGTTCACATTGTTCCAGAAAACGGTTTTCCGCCTGGAAGAATTCACGCAATGACGGATAAAATTTCAATTCCGGCAGAATGGTGTCCACCCCCTGCTCCAGCCCCAGAAAAAGTTCCTCCCGGACCGCATCGGGCTGCATGGCGCTGCTTTTCCAGTAACTTTTTTCCACCCGGGCAGAACCGACAAAAAAAGCCTGTCCGATACCCGATGACGCAATGAAATGAAGAGTTTTTTTGAAACTCTGCGGCCGCGGCAGCGAAATGACCGGGACGATCCGGTTTTTGGCCGGCGGCTCCTGATCCGGAGCAGCAAATTCCAGTTCGATCCCGGATCGGCTTTCCTGAAGGATCACGGCATTCCCGATCCTGCCGCCGAAAATCCCGGCACGCAGCCGATCCCCCGGAACCGCCCGGAGGACCTTGCGGATATGTTCAGCCCGCCGGCCGTCCACACGGAACCGCCCTTCACTTATGCAGTCGCTCCCATGCAGCAGCAGCAAATTCATTTCCCGTCTCCCGGGCGAAAAAAAAGACTGCGGATGATCCACCCGCAGTATTTTTGGTTTACGGAACTCACGACTCAATCCTGACTGGTCATCTGATTCAGTATCTGAAACGTGAAACCCGGCTGCCGCTTCATCCAGTTGTCGACTTCCGGTTCCAGAATGAAATCCTCCAGTTCCGTACTGTGTTCAAAACGATGGGAACAATAAGGACATACGGTAAAATCCTCTATATCCGCACGCATCAGCGATTCGCCGCATTGCGGACAGATCAGCCTGCGGTCTTTGGAAAACATGGCCGGATTTTCAAAGACCTGAAAATTCAGTCCTGATTTTTCCGGCAGACGGATCTGTGCATGTTCCATCAGTCTTCAACCAGTTCCGGAGAGGTCTGTTTATAGAATGAATATGCCATCCGTTTGAGGAATGCCAGATCCTGCTTCCAGTCGAGGATCTCCGGTCCCAGCGCGGCTCTGACTTCGGAACAGTCAAAAGTGATATTGGACACGAAATAGGGCATCAGATCCCCGATCATCGCCTGCACCATCTTTTCCTGCGAAGTCATATTGTCCGCCTTGTCCACGATCTTCAGTCCATTGATCTTCAGGGTCTGGACCACAGATGCTTCAATGTCATGCGTAGTCACCGGGCTTTCTCCGGTGATATGATAACATTTGTTGCATACCGGTTTGAAGAACAGTTTCGAGATCGCGGCCTGGACATAATTGATCGGCACAAAATAAATTTTGTCGGACCAGCCGGCCAGCAGACGCAGATTCAGAGTGATCTCCGAATTGGGTTTTATCTTGTTTTTCACGCAGTAATGCTTCTTGACTTTTCCCAGGAATTCCAGGATGCGGTAAAATGCCAGCGGCTTGCGGATCAAACCGTCCGACAGCCGGCCGACGATGATCGAAGGACGGTAGATCGTATAGGGGATCCCGCAGTTCATCACCAGCTTTTCCGCCTCGAACTTACTCTTTTCATAGGAGTTGTTGAATCCGGTCGCAGGCAGTGTGCCTTCCATCACCCGGCCGGAATAGGTGCCGGCAACGTATGCCGTGCTGACATAGTGAAGATATTTCACCTTCAACAGATGCGCCATGGCCAGCGCATTCCGGGTACCTTCCAGATTGGTCTGAAGCACTTTCCCGTCCGGATCTTTGCCCAGATTCACGTCCGCGGCACAATGGAAGAACACATCATACGGACCGGCAGCCAGCATTTCTTCCTTGGGGAAGTTCTTGATATCTCCGCTGATCACCTGAATATGCTGAAGGATCTTCTCCGCCATTTCCGGAACACCGTCAAACTTGCACTGGTCATGGATTACTTTCACGACCCTGTCCTGTGCAGTTATTCCATGCCCCGGACGGCATATAGCCACTATTTCGATATCGTCATGATCCCGCAGCATCGCGGTGACCACAGACGCTCCCACCAGTCCGGTAATACCTGTCAGTAAGATTTTCAAGTTTCGTTACTCCCATATTGTTAATTTTTTCAGGATATAATAACAGGTTTAATATATCACCTTTTTTCCGCTTTGTCAAAGCCGGAAAGCGCTTTTTATCAAAAAAACACTTCCTTTATGCTGTTTTCCCTGGCTGTGAGCAGAAAAAAGCGAAAACAGAAAACGTCGGCACTGATCTGACCGGACTGGATCAGTGCGTTTCCGTTTTCTGTCGACCCTTTTATTCGGCCAGGACAGCGATCGGCCAGGTCTGCGGCCGGTTCCAGCCGCCGACTCCGGGTTTCGTGCTGAGCGTTACGCCGCGTTCGGTATGCGGTCCTTTGTCACGGTCCGCCACATACACGCAGAATCCCATGTTCCAGCCGGGTTCCAGTTCGACCGGCCGGATGTACGGCGCCGGGAATTCCACCTGATAGATATAGCCCTCCGCGGTCCGGGTGAATTTGGCCGGGATCTCCGAAGCGATCGTATTGTCCTTCGCTTTCGCAGTCCCCAGCGTGTACTGCATGAACGGCGACAACGCGCGGAACACTTCACACCGTTTGCCGTCACGGGTCGGCATCAGTGAAAAGTTGTAATCATCATCGTCAAACAGTTTGCTGCCGGTCCGGCGCGCCGAACACAAGGTGTCGAAGAACACCTGCACCACGTCGTAATCCCAGCGGTTCTCGTTGCCGGAACCCGCGCACAGATGGTCGTCCTTCACAGTGATGCGCAGCAGCAGCTTCTCTTGGGTCCACGCCATCTGGAGCGAAGCCGCGAAACCGTCGTCCGTCGCACCTTTGCGGATGATCCGGTTGGTCAGTTCGATCTTCGGGACCTTGCTCCAGTCCCCCTTGAAACGGCGGACCAGGAACGCATAACTGGTGAATTTCCTGCTGATCGTATTCTTGCCGTTGTCCCAGACCATCGGAAATTCAAGGGCCGTCACCTTGGTGTCCGACAGTTTCACCGGCAGCTCGAATTTCAGTTTCATGGTCTTGTGCGGTGCCAGGTCGATCGCTTTCTTCTGATTCCCGACCGACAGGTTTCCGGCGATCGTCCCCGCCAGTTTGTTGATCAGCGTCATTTCCAGTGCGCCGTCACTGCTGATCTTGTCCGCAATATGGAACGGGATCGCCGTTCCGCCGCGCAGGACCGACTGCCGGATCGCCTTCACGAACGCATCGCAGTCCCCTTTCCGGCCGCGGATGAACAGCGGGAACGGCGAGACCGGGAAAACCCCGTCCTGCGCCGGTTTGCGCACCACGCCCATCAGGTCGATATATTCGGCTCCGCGATAGGAGAATTCCGCGCTCGGAGCTTCTTTCAAACCGAAATCGATATCGGAGTTCTCATTCCAGACCGCCGCGATCGGACGCCCCTCATGGTCTTCCCAGACCAGGCATTTGGTTTCCGGCGCGAACGAGAAATCGCCCAGATACCGTTTCGGATGCGGGAACAGTATGCCCAGCGTGTTCGGGATCTTCTGGCCCGCACGCGGAGTGAATGCGCTGTCCATGATGAAGTTGTTGGTGTTGACCATGGCCGAAGTCACGCACCACAGCCGGTTGAATTCCGTCATGTACACCAGCCAGAACCGTGCGTAATACGCGGCGGAAAGACGTTCGATCCAGCCCAGATCGTAGGAGAACGCCCCGCGCAGACGCCATTTTTCCGCCGACATGAAATTACAGTCCCATTCCGGAATGTTATGCGGATAAAAATGCATTCCTTCCGGAAACGCCAGCTGACAGTCGCTCATGCCGTGCTTGTCCGCCACTTTCAGGAAAGCCTTGAAGTTCTCGAATACCGACGGCATGCCCGAACTGCCCGTATAGGGATGTCCCATCAGAAAGTCCGGCTTTTTGTATCCTTTTTTCAGGTAACGTTCCAGGAAAACATCCACCTGCCGGACCCCGTCGTGCGGAAACATGTTCATTCCGCCCGCCTCGCCCGTCTTCGCCTCGGGATGCACTTCATGCGCCGCTTCAAAATAGGCCGCCACCAGATCGGGATAATGCGGGTCGTTCTTGATCTCCGCCGCCCATTCGGAACCGATCCGGTAAAGCATTTTCCCCGCGCTTTTGCGCATCTGCGTCTTCACCGCTTCCTTGAATTTCTTCCGGTATTCCTCCGACCAGCCGCCGACCAGACGGTAATCCGGAAAGACTCCCGCCCGGCGGAACCAGCGGTCCGGATCGCGGACATAAAAGAAGAAACGGCCCGGCGGCACTTTGAGATCCGGGAAATTCTGTGCCACCTGTTTGCTGTTGCTGTAACTGACTTCGGATCCGTCAAACGGCAGGATGCCGTAACTCTTCATCTTGTCCGCGACTTCCTGCGTCATGGCCGCCGCATGGCCGTAAATGCCGAATCCGACCTGCTGCCAGCGCTTCAGATAACGCGTGGAAATGCTTTTTATCATTCCGTCGTATCCCCCGCCATACATCGGGCAGAAGATCCGGCTCGTGAAATGTTCGCTCTTCAGGAACGGCATGATGCTGAAACGGAAATGCTCGACCTGCTTTTCCCCCGCTTTCGCTCCGGCATTCCGGTACGAGACCTCTACCACGTAGATCCCATCGGACAGTCCTTTCAGATCCACTTCCTGCCTCGGATATTTCCCCTGCCCGAAGGAGTATTCGAACGTCTGCTTCCGCACCGTCTCGCCGAAGAAGTTCCGGATGGCCAGTTCCGCCGTGCCTGACACCGATTTCTTCAAGGTGGAAAGTTCCAGACAGCCGCTCATCGGCTTTCCGCTTTCCAGAAATCCGTTTTCCGGAGTCGTGATGAAACGCGCCGTTACCGCCGGTGCGGAAAATTCCGTGGCTTTCGTTCCCTTTTCCAGCTGGATCCCGTCCAGCAGGCCTTTCCCTTTCAGAGTGTAAGCAACGTTGAGCATATCCGGCTTCGGGAAATGGAACGGGATTTCCACCCGCTTCCACTGATCCGGCGAATTGATCGCGATTTTTTTGGTGTGCACATTTTTCCACGAGGCACTTCCCGCCACCGAAACCGAAAGCAACCCTTTTCCTTTTATATAAATGGAAAATACATAATCGCCCGGATCCGCCGGGATCGTCTGCGTAAAATATGCGCCAGCCGCCAGACAGAGTTTTCCGAACTTTGCCTTGCCTTCAACCAGTTTCTGCTCATTTCCATCCCGCATCCAGTCGCCGATCGCGGCATCCCGGACAAACGCATGGCCCTGCGCAAAATACGGATTCGCCAGCAGGTTCTTCCCCGCCGTCGGCAGCGTCAGATCGTCGTTTCTCTTGAAATCGACTCCGCCTGGCATCCGTTTTTCCTCCTTGCCGTATTTCCCCGGATCCAGGATCAGGGTCCACTCTTCTCCCACCGGGGTCAGATACAGATTCGCACTGGATTTCCGTTTCTGCTGGATCATATTGGAATGGACTTCGATCGTGAAGTCGTCGCCCGGCACCTGGTAACTCACCGAAATATCATTGGTCCGGTGCGGCATGACTTTCTTCAACCGCTGGACCGGCTTGGACGTGTAATCCTTCTCCCGGTTGAATTTGAAGAAAATCGCCCCCTTGCCGGTCTTCAACAGTTTGGGCGGCGAATGCAGCTTGATCTGGATCTTGAGTTTCCCGTCTTCCTGCAGCGTGAAAATCTCTTCCCATCCATACAGCTCGTCTGGCGTTCCCGGCGCGTTGAATGCGATCTGCCCTTCGATCCGGATCGTCCCGGTCTTGGGATCCGCTTTGCACGAAGTCACACACAAACCGCTTCCGTCATATTCCTTGACGATTTTCTTCCGCAGATTGGAATTTCCGGATTTTTTCGCCGGTGTGGAGGCCGAAAAATGGGAATCCGCCAGTTTGCGGTTGCTGGACATGACCATGAATGTTCCGCACGAAGCCACCACCACCCGTTTGCTGCCGAAGACAAAAGTCATCCGCGCCGCATCCAGATACGGCTTCGCCGGTTTGGGATCCCCGGCTGCCTCCGTTTCCGGAGTTTTCGGAAGTGAAGCAAACGGCGCAGACGGAGTGGTCAAAGGCTCAACGGCCGCAGCCGCGGTGAATGCCAGAGCCAGCAGCCCCTGGACCCATACAGTATGATTCAAGAAACTCATTTCTGATCCTTTTGTAAAATTCCGATTTCTGATAAAGCAATCCGGCAGTCTGGAGGGGCCGCTGACGGCGAATAACTCTCGCCGCGGTATCATTCCATTATTTTTTCGGCTCAGCCCGCCCTTCTCATGCGGCGGGCTGAGCCCCCGTCATCTTATCCGGCATACGCGGTCATGACCTTGCGGATGGCCTCGGCGGATTTCTCAATGCATTCCCGGTCACTCAGGAGGACCGAGTGCATTTTGACCAGCACGCGCTTGTACATGATCTCTTCGCAGTTCGGCGTATCGCGCAGGATGTATTTTTCCTTCGGGATATTCCAGATGACGCTCTTGTAGAGCGGGGCTCCCCAGCCGTAGAAAGAGGCAAACCCTTCGGCCGCGAGCGCATCGTGGATCTTCTTGCGGTCAACGCCCTCGTGGAGTTCGTCCAGTTTCAGCAGCAGAGTCATGAAATAATATCCGCGTTCATCGTCGTCATACGCCGATTTCTGCATTTGGATTCCGGGGACGTCGCGGATCAGTTCCGCCAGCAGGGCGCCGTTGGCCTTGCGCTTCTCGAAGACTTCCTTCTGATGCGCCAGCTGATCGTAAAGGATCGCAGCCTGGAATTCGGTGAAACGGTACTGATGGCACATCAGGGAAGGATCCGGCGTGGTTCCGGGATGCTGGCGGGAGGAACCGATATGCGACAGCCGGTGGATCCGGTCGCACAGTTCTTCGTCGTCGGTCGTGCAGCAGCCGCCTTCGCCGGCCGTCATGAGCTTGGACAGCTGGAAGGAGAAACTTCCGACCTTGCCGAAAGAACCGACCCCCTTTCCTTTCTGCTTGCATCCGTGCGCATGAGCGCAGTCTTCGATCACGACCAGACCGTGACGGTCGGCGATCTTGACGATCTCCGGCATGTCCGCCAGCGAGGAATAGATATGGACTGGGATGATCGCTTTCGTCCGGGGAGTGATCGCTTCTTCGATCCGTTTCGGGTCGATGCACATCGTATCCGGATCGACGTCCACGATCACCGGAGTGGCGCCGACGTAAAGCGGGGCTTCCGCGGTCGCCAGCCAGGTGATGCCCGGGACGATCACTTCATCGCCGGGGCCGATCCCCAGCGCCAGCAGCGCGCATTCCAGAGTGACGGTCCCGTTGGCCATCCACACGGAATAACGGGAACCCTGATATTTAGCAAAGGCGGGGCCGAGCAGTTGTTCATACTTGCCGCACATGCTCCATTTGCCCGACCGGTAGATCTCGAGCAGTTTCTGTTCGGTTTCCGGATAGGGGATCGGCCAGGATTTCAAATAGGATTCCAGCGGTCTTTCCCAAAATACCGGAACGCCTCCGTCAATAGCAAGTTTTTCACTCATGTTCATTTTCTCCTATTCCCCTATTTTTATTTCATTTCGCGCAGGGATTTCAGGGTCTGGACCACCGCCAGGTCTCCGGCTTCCGGCTTCAGCACGTAGGGGCGGATCGTCTTGCGGCAGGTGACTTCATATCCGCCGCAGGCGATCGCGCCGCGGTCCGGCAAATAAGCATTGCGCCCGTTGGTGTTGCTGCACAGCAGCGTAAATTCAAACGGACCATATTTCCGCAGACGCAGCGAAAAGACCGAGAACATCTCGAACGGGAACGGCGCAAACGCCAGCGGTCCGAACGCCACTACGGTCTGTTCAAATTCAAAAACCGGCTGCGGCGGTTCCTTCCAGGTCTGCAGCGCGATCTTCGACAACTGGTATTCCACCGGCGGTTCTGCCGTCTTTTCCGTCTGGCTGTCATATTTCTTCAGGATCGCCTCGGCCTCTTCCTTGCTGATCGGTATTTCCTGCGGCAGTTTGATCGTCGTCGTATTGAATTTCAACGGCAGATCGGTCCGGAAATCCCGCATGTCTTCCAGCAAACGCAATGCATCGGTCGCCGCACGGTAACCCACTTCCTCCGCCGAAGCCGGGCCGTCCCCGGCGCCGGCGGAAAAACCGCTAAAGGCCGCTCTCTCGTTGTTGATCCAGCGGTTGGTCCGCGGACCCACATCGCCGAGCGCACCGTTGACGAACAGCACCGGCACCTGATACCGCTGGCCGACCCGTCTCTTCATCACGCCGCACCAGTCGCTGGAAATGTTCCGGTCGAGGCCCATGGCGGTATTGTGTCCGCTGCAATGGATCAGGATCCCCACCGGTTTCCGGGTTTCCCGGTCGATGAACTGCACCGCGGTCATATTGCTGTCATAGATCATGTCCGGGTCGCCGATGAATCCAATGACCACTCCGTTTTCATTCATGCCCCGGCGGGAGATCCCGGTCTTCGTCTTGCCCGCGGCAAAGGCCGCCGCGGTCTCGCACAGCGAAGCTTTCGCCCGCTTTACCGCATCCGCGATGGCCGGAATGGATTTATGGACATATTCGATCCCTTTGTTTTCCGGATCGACCGCCACCCGGCCCAGTGTGCGCATGTAGGTCGTGTGCGGCGCCGAATGCGTGTGCGAACAGCACAGCAGAATGTTGTCTTCCGGGATCCCGGTCGCTTCGTTGATCCCCTTGCGGATATCCCGGGTCAGCGCCCAGTCGACAAAGCACCAGTCGAAACCGATGACCACCGCTTCTTTTTCACCGTCCTTCAGCACCATTGCTGTGGCGGTCAGCGGAGAGTGCACTCCCGTGGCCAGACGCTCCGGCATCCCGTATCCTGTCAGGTAGATCCCGAGTTCCGGCGTAATGTCGCTTACTGCAAATCCAACTTGCATTTTATGATTCCTTTCTCCCAGAAAGAACTGGAATATTGTTTTTTTCAAAAACTTGTTCGCGCTGCATACTGTAGTATATCATTGCTTTTTCAGTTTGCAACATCTCGATCTTGCTTTTTTATCGCAGTCTTGCTTTTCCGGAAACCAAAGGCTGTTTTCAATCGGCGGAACTTTCCATATCCCGAAGATTCTTCAGACACTGCGTCACGGTCAGATCCCCGGCTTCCGGATCCAGCACATACGGACGGTTCACGCGCCGTGAACTCACTTCATACCCGCCGCAGGCGATCGCGCCACGGTCCGGCATGTAGCCGAAATAGCCGTTGGTGTTGCTGCACAGCAGCGTATATTCATACGGACCGTATTTGCGCAGACGCAGCGAGAAGACCGAGAACATCTCGAACGGGAACGGCACCAGCGCCACCGGTCCGAACGCGAGCATCGTATGTTCGAATTCGAATTCCGGCTGCGGCGGCTGCTTCCAGGTTTCGAGCGCGGTCCGGGCGATCTGATATTCCATCGGCGGTTCGGAGCCCTCTTTCGCCTTCGGCTCCAGTTTGGCGATCACCTGGTTGGCTTCCTCCACGCTCATCGGGATCGACTGCGGCAGTTTGATCGTTGCCGTGGCCATTTTCAGCGGCAGATCCGAACGGAAATAACGCATGTTTTCCAGCAGGCGCAGCGCATCGGTCGCCGCACGGTAGCCCACTTCCTCCGCCGAAGCGGGACCGTCGCCTCCGCCCGCGGCAAAACCGTAGCTTCTGGTGCGGTAAACTTCCCAGCAATCAAACCAGCGGTTGGTACGCGGGCCGACGTCGCCGATCGCGCCGTTCAGGAACAGGATCGGCACCTTGTAGCGCTGGCCCATCCGTTTCCGCATCACACCGCACCAGTCGCTGGAAATGTTCCGGTCGGCACCCATGCAGGTGTTGTGGGAACTGCAGTGGACCAGGATCCCGACCTCTTCATGCGTTTCGCGGTCGCGGAACAACACCGCGGTCATGTTGCTGTCGTAAATCAGATCCGGGTCGCCGACGAAGCCGACCACATAGCCGTTTTCATCCATGCCGCGCCGCGAAACTCCGGTCTGCGTTTTGCCCGCGGCAAATCCCGCTTCCACTTCCTTAGCCGCCGCACGCGCCTTGCAGACTGCTTCCGCGATCACCGGAATATTTTTCCGGACATACGCGATCCCCTTGTTTTCCGGATCGACCGAGACCCGCCCCAGCGTGCGGCCGAATGCCGTATGCGGCGCCGAATGCGTATGCGAACAGCAAAGCAGGATCTTCCCTTCCGGGATCCCGGAAACCGCAGACACTCCGCGCCGGATCTCATCCCCCGCCTCCTTATCCATATAACACCAGTCCAGACCGATCACCACGGCCTCCTGATGCTCATCCTGCAGCAGCATGGCCGTAGCGGCCAGCGGAGAATGGACCCCGGTCGCCAGCCGTTCCGGCCGTCCATAGCCGGTGAGGTAAATTCCAAGTTCCGGAGTAATGTCCGCGACAGCAAAACCAACTTTCATTTTCATCCCTTTCGTTTTTATCAATGAGAAGTTATTATTGTCTTTTTTCAACACCCTGCCATTTCCCGCAGTGCCTTCAGGGTCTGGACTACCGCCAGATCCCCGGCCTCCGGTTTGGTCACATATTCCCGGCTGCAGCTCCGCCAGGTGACCTCATAGCCGCCGACGGCGATCGCACCGCGGTCGGGCAGATACCCATAGCACCCGTTGGCCAGACTGCACAGCAGCGTATATTCATACGGTCCGTATTTGCGCAGACGCAGCGAGAAGACCGAGAACATCTCGAACGGGAACGGAGCCAGCGCCACCGGTCCGAACGCGATCAGGGACTGTTTGAATTCCAATTCATCCTGCGGCGGTTCTTTCCAGGTCTTCAGCGCCCTTTCGGCGATCCGGTATCGCACCGGCGGGTCCTCCCGTCCGTCTGCATTTTCCCGGTCGAACTGTTCGATGACTGCACGGGCTTCGTCTTCGCTCATCGGGATCTCCTGCGGCATCCGGATCGATGCGACCTGCGTCTTCAGCGGCAGATCGGACCGGAAATCGCGCATGTTTTCCAGCAGACGGAGCGCATCGGTCGCCGCACGGTAGCCCACTTCCTCCGCCGAAGCGGGACCGTCGCCTCCGCCCGCAGCGAATCCATGCAGAGTCGCGTTCGCGATCGGACGGTTGGTCCGGGGTCCGACGTCGCCGCAAGCCCCGTTCAGGAACAGCACCGGCGCATGATAACATTCTCCGACGCGTTTTCTCATCACGCCGCACCAGTCGCTGGAAATGTTCCGGTCGATCCCCCCCATGCAGGTGTTGTGGGAACTGCAATGGACCAGGATCCCGATATTTTCATGGGTTTCGCGGTTCCGAAACAGCACCGCGGTCATATTGTCGTCATGGATCATATCCGGATCGCCGACGAAGAAATAACTGATCGCACCGTTTTCATCCAGGCCGCGGCGGGAGATCCCGGTCTCCGTCTTTCCCGCGGCGAATCCGGCTTCCGCCTCCTGCAGAGAACCGATGGCACGGCAAACCGCCTCGCCGATCACGGGAATGTTCTTTTTCACATAGGCGATCCCCTTGTTTTCCGGATCGACGTCCGTCCGGCCAAGTGAACGCCGATAGGTGGTATGCGGCGCGGAATGGGTGTGGGAACAGCCCATCAGAATATTTTCTTCCGGCAGGCCGGATGCTGCGGAGATCCCTTGCCGGATCTCCTGCGCCATCATGTTATCCATGGAACACCAGTCGAAACCGAGCACGGCCACGGTTTTCTCCTTGTCCTGCAGCACCATTGCCGTGACAGTCAGCGGGGAATGGACGCCGGTCGCCAGCCGTTCCGGCCGGCCATAACCGGTCAGGTAGATCCCGAGTTCCGGTGTGATGTCCGCCACCGCAAATCCAGCTTTCATTTTTTCCTGTTTCTCCTTATGTTGATTGGGAACCGACAGAATGGAAATACTATAATGCGAAATCCCGAAAAATCAATCACCTTTCCCGGCCGCAGGCAGGCGAAATCCTGAAATAATCCGGGATCATCTGCAGAGCAGCGCGCCTGCCGCGGCGGAAAGCAGGATCAGGACCGTGGAAGAAAGTTTGGTCTTCCACATCAGCAGCATCACGGCAATGCAGATCCCCAGCCCGCCGAAGGAGATCCGGAAATCCGCCGGAATGGAAGCCGTGCCGGTTTTCAGCAGATCGAGCAGTGCGCCGAACGGGATCTGCGCGGTGAAAACCGACATGCCCATGAAGAGAAACATCGCAAAAAACACCAGTGCCAGCGACGCGGGCCGGATCCCTTTCAACATGCCCGTCACCAGCAGGGAATCTTTCCACCGCGCAATGGAATAGAACGCCAGCGGCCCCAGGATCAGCGAGGGGACGATCAATCCGACACTGGCCAGCAATGCGCCTGGCACGCCGCCCTGCAGATAACCAATGTAGGTGGCCGCATTGATCCCGATCGGTCCCGGCGTGACCTGCGCGATCGAAACCAGATTGCCGAAGACTTCCAGCGAGATGACCTGCCGTTTTTCCACCATCTCCGCGATCAGGATCGGCACCAGCACAAATCCGCCGCCGAAACTGATGCACCCGAATTTCGCAAAGACCAGAAACAAAGTCGTCAAGTTCATTTCCCGTCTCCTTTTTCCGCGGTCAACGCTTTCCGCTGGAACCACACCATCAGGATCCCGAACGGGATCGCGCCGAGGATCACATACACCGGTTCCACCTTCAGGAACAGCACCAGGACGAACGCAACCGCGGCAATGACATACTCAAAGGCGGACTTCAGGACCTTCTTCGCCATCCGGAACGCGGTCATGGTCACCAGCGCGGTAACACAGGCGCGGACGCCGCGGAACGCACCCAGCAGCCACGGATTTTCCGGGTTCAGATCAGGGAAAAACATCGCGATCGTCAGAATGATCAGCACCGAAGGAAGGCACACTCCGAATGCCGCCGCCAAAATGCCGCCGAGACCCGCCACGCGCCGTCCCACATAGATCGCCGCATTGCATGCGATGATCCCCGGCACGGTCTGCACCAGACCCATCATGTCGAGCAGCTCTTCCGGGGTCAGCCAGTTGTTTTTTTTCGAAAAGGTCTCCTCCACCACCGGCAGGATGGCGTAACCTCCGCCGACCACGAGCGTGGCGATTTTGGCAAAGGTGAAAAACAGGATCCACAGTTTTTTCCAGTATGGGATCTCCATGAACACACTCCAAGTAAATAAATTCCTATCAACTTGCAATCTACACCGGAAAAACGGTTTTTCAAGCATTCCGGATTGTAATCACACCTTTTTGCGCTATATTACTTTTTAATCAATTTGTTCAACCTTCAATAAACAGGAGAGTCTAAATGAAAATTTTTCTCGGGATCGGGCTGGGCCCCATCCAAACTGGGATCTTCGTCTCCGGCGCTTCCAAGGGCGGATTCGACCGGATCGTGGTGGCGGAAGTCGATGAAACAGTGAAAAACGCGGTCAACCAGGGCGGCGGGAAAATCACGATCAACATCGCCGCGCCGGACCACGTGTATCAGGAAACCTGCAGCAATCTGGAACTTTACAGTCCGGCCAAGCCTGAGGAACTCGAAAAACTGATTGACGCGGCTGCCAATGCCACGGAGATCGCCACCGCCCTGCCGAGCGTGAAATTCTTCGGCCCCACCGCCGCCTGGCTGAAAGAGGGATTCCGCCGCAATCCGAACGCCACCCGCTACATCTACACCGCGGAAAATGACAACCATGCCGCGGAAAAACTCGAAAAAGAAGTCGGCGAAGCTTTCCCGCACACCTATTACCTCAACACCGTGATCGGAAAAATGAGCGACATCGCCCGCGGTGAAGACGTTGCCAAACGCAAACTGATCCCGCTTGCACCCGGACTTGACCGCGCACATCTGGTCGAGGAATTCAACTGGATCCTGATCTCTTCCGCGCCCGGCGTGGAAAACCGTCAGGTAAAACACCTTTACGAGAAAAAGGATCTGTTCCCGTTCGAATTCGCCAAACTTTACGGACACAACGCCACGCATTTCCTGCTGGGCATGCTCGGCGCCTCCAAAGGACTCCGCACCATGGCCGAACTCAAACAGCATCCGGAACTCATCGAGATCGGCCGCAAGGCTTTCATCGGGGAATCCGGCGTGGCGCTCTGCCGCAAATATGCCGGAGTCGATGACATGTTCACCCCGGAAGGTATGCGCAAATACGCCGAAGGCCTGATCGACCGCATGCAGAATCCGTATCTTTCCGACGCGATCGACCGTGTGATCCGGGACATCCCGCGCAAACTTTCCTGGGATGACCGTACGGTCGGGACCATGCGTCTGGCACTGAGCCAGGGAGTCAAGCCCCTCAATTTCGCCAAAGGCGCCCTGCTGGCAGCCCGCCGCGAATTCGGCAATGACGCCGAAGCGATCCGCAAAGGATTCGCCGAACTCTGGCAGCAGGATGTTACCTCCGGCGAAGCAGCCGAAGTGCTTGCGCTCATCCTGAACGCGGAAATCTGAACCCGATCAAATTCAAGGAAACTCCGATGGCCTTTCTGGAAAACAATGTCATGATCGAACGGATCGATGCGCTGAAAAAAGAACGCGGCGCCGTGATCCTCGCCCACAATTATGAACTGGCGGAAGTTCAGGACATCGCCGATTACACCGGAGATTCCCTTGAATTGAGCATCCGTGCCGCGGAAGCGGAAGCAAAAGTGCTCCTCTTCTGCGGTGTCTCCTTCATGGCGGAAACCGCCAAGATCCTTTCTCCGGACAAAACTGTCCTCATCCCCGCGCCCCATGCGGGATGCGCGATGGCGGACATGGTGGACGGGCCCGGCCTCGCCGCGCTCAAAGCGCAGCATCCGGACGCGCTGGTGGTCACCTATGTGAACAGCACGGCGGAAGTCAAAGCGCTGTCCGACATCTGCGTGACCAGTGCCAACGCGGAAAAGATCATTTCGCAGCTGCCTTCGAATCAGGAGATCATTTTCGTTCCGGACATGAATCTGGGACGCAATATCATGAACCGCACCGGCCGGAAAATGATTTTCTGGCAGGGATTCTGCCCCACCCACCGCCGCATCATCAATAGCGAGATCGAACGGCGGAAAAAAGAGTTTCCCAATGCGGTCGTGCTCGCCCATCCGGAATGCAATCCGGAGATCGCCCCGCTCGTGGATGTCTTTCTCAGCACCGGCGGGATCTGCAAATATGTCAAGCAGAGCGACCGCAAGGAATTCATCATCGTCACGGAGATCGGCATCATGCACCGGCTTCAGAAAGAAAATCCGGACAAGATCCTGATCCCCGGTTCCGCGCAGGCGGTCTGCCCGTGGATGAAACTGATCCGTCTGGCCGACGTGCTCCGTTCTCTGGAGAAGATGGAACATCAGGTGGAACTCTCGCCGGAACTGATCGCCCGCGCCGCGCAGCCGATCCGCCGCATGCTGGATATGTCCCGCTAAAAGATCAACACAGGAGAATTGCTGATGCCGGAATCGCTGGATGAACTGCGGAAAAGGATCGATGAACTGGATTCCCGGATCGTTTCTCTGCTCAATGAAAGATACCGGACCGTCAAGAAAGTCGGGGCTTTTAAGAAAGGCACGGCCGGCGCCATCTATGTTCCGGAACGGGAACGCAAAGTCTATGAAAAGGTCTGCCGGCTCAATGACGGTCCCATGAAGGACGTGACGCTTTTTGCCATCTATCGGGAGATCATGTCCGGCGCACTGGCGTTGGAGCAGGGATTGCGGATCGCCTACTTCGGTTCGGAAGGTTCGTTCACCCATCTGGCCGCCGTCACAAAATTCGGAAACAGCGTGCTTTATCAGCCGGAGCAGTCGGTGAAATCAATTCTGGAACAGGTGGCTTCCGGCAAATGCGATTACGGCTGCATTCCCGAAGGTGTTCTGCTGGAAGGGCTGGATCCCGATTCCCTTGCGTTCTTCAGTTCCGGCAAAGTAAGTATCTGTGCGGAAATCTGCGGGAAAGCCATTTCCGTTTCCGATGCCGCTTCCGCCGTTCCACGTTATTTCATCGTCGGCATTCAGAGCACCCGGGAAACCGGAGACGACAAAACCTCGCTTTTCTTCGCACTTCCGGACCGTCCCGGTGCGTTGTTCGATGCGCTTGCCCCATTCAAGGATGAAGCGACCTCTCTGCATATAGCCGGCAGTTGTCCGGCGAAAAGGGAAGACCCTTCACAGGAATGCAAATATTGTTTCCTGGTGGACCTGGAAGGGCATCTGGACAATGAAAAAACTGTCAGGCTGTTGGGCAAACTGCAGTCGAAGACTCTTTCACTGGTGCCGCTGGGCAGTTATCCCCGCGGGATCGCGCCGTCGCTGGAAGAACTTGCCGCCGAGTGCAAAAAAGACTGACTGTTTATTTTTCCGACGGACCGGTCTCCCGGAAAGATCGCAGAGCCAGTTCATACACTTTCCGATATTGATTTCCGATCTCTGCCGGATCGCAGTTTTTTTCCGCATATTGACGGGCTTGAACGGCAAGGGATTCGCGGTTTTTCAAAGTGTAAACGATTGCTTCGGCCAGACTTTCCGGCCGGAAGGGCTCGGCCAGCGAACCCGGACCGGTAATGATCTCCGGCAGTCCGGCGGTCCGGAATGCCGCCGCAGGCACGCCGCAGGCCATGGCTTCCGTGCAGACTCCGGGATGGTTGTCCATCCGGCTTGGACAGACTAAAACATCCGCAGCCCGGTAAAGTTCCGCCATGGCTTCGTCTCCATTCAGACGGCCCGCATGGATTATCGGATAAGGCGAATCGATTTCCGGTTTCCCCGCCCCGAAACAAAGCAGCTGAAGGTGATCGGCGGGGATCAGCTGCACCAGAAATTTCAACATTTCCGCCAGCAGATCCGCGCCTTTTAACGGATCATCAAGCCGTTCCGCTCCGAAAAGCAAAGTCTGCCGGGCGGGATCCAGAGAATATTTCCGGCGGGCGGCGATCGGATCACCCGGAGAAAAGATCTTCAAATCGAGCGGATTCCGGATCACGCGGCAGGGAACATTCCGGAATAGCAGACTTTCGGTCAGACGGGATGCGTTCCACTGGCTCGGAGAAACGAAAACCGGGTGAAGATCCTGCCATTTCCGCTTTTTGCATTGCCAGACATACCGGGCGAAATCCGGACCGGTCTCGCCCGCCGGACGGGTCGATTCCGTATAGCCGTCCCGGTAACGGAAGTTTTCCGTGCAAAACTCGTTGCCGCAATACGCCCAGTTGTCATGCAGAGTCCAGACCACCGGTTTCCGGATCGCGCCCAGTTCTCCAATGGAAAGGAAGTCTCCATTGATCCAGTGCAGATGGATCACATCCGCGTCCAGGGCGTTGATCGTATGTGCGGAAACAAACGGGAACAGACTTTCGGAATGCCCGTAACAGCCGGGATGCCGGAAAAGATCGTATCCGAGATCCATCATTTTCCGGCAGCAGCGGAAAATCAGCCGCCGTCCGGCCGGGACCCCGCCGGGAAAATCGTCCCGGTAATAAATCCCGCTTTCCACTCCGGCGGAAAGGACGGCTTCGTGGATCCGTCCGGCCGCAATTCCTGCGCCGCCGGTCCGGAAAGTGCATAAGTGGCAGACTTTCATCTCACATCCAGTCCTTTCCGGTCAGACAATGAAGCAGGAAACGGACCCGGTCTTTCCAGTCACCTTGATGGACCAAGTTGAACAGTCTCCGGTCATTGGCGTCATCAGGGCGGACTTCCGGCGGATGGGTCAGCACGGCCGGCAGGGGTTGACAAGACCGGTTCATCGTCCGGGAATGCATGACATGCGTTGCGCCCAGATCGCCGATATTGGAAACAAGATTGCGGTTCGGTACAACGCACAGTCCGCGGTTCTTCATGACCGCGTAAGTCCACATCCAGTCCCAGACATCGTAAAAATACGGGGATTTTTCATAGCATTTCCGGAAGACCCGGGTGTAACGCCACTGCATGAAAGGATGCCCCGGCAGCAGTTCGCGGATCATCCCCCGTTTCTGAAATCCGGGGAAGTCCGGCATCTCCAGATCGAAATGACGCCATGCTTTCCGGGTCGAGGCCCAGCCCCAGGTCCAGGTGAAACGCGAAAAAGTATAATCTTCCGGATTCACCGGACGGTCGAAATAACAGGACCCCGCGATCATCATGATCCGTTCATCATTCCGGTAGCGTTCCAGCATCTCCGAGCAAAACCGGAAAAAGTCCTGCGAGGGCAGACAGTCATCTTCCAGAATGACTCCTTCCTCCTCCTGTTCGAAAAACCATCCGATCGCATCAGCAGGAGCGTTCCGGCAGCCCAGATTTTTTTCCCGGAAACGGGTTTTGAGTTCGCATGGCCAGTCGATCCGGCCGAAAATCTCCCGGACCGCGGCACAGGATGCTGCATCCGCATCGGAACGGGGTCCGTCCGCGGCGACATACAGCCGTTCCGGAGCATATTCACGGACTGCGGCAAAAACCCGTTCCGCGGTTTCCGGACGGTTGAATACGATCATCAAAACCGGAAGTTTTTTCATCATACCTTCTTTCGGCGCCAGTAATTTGCATTTATTATAGCACGGGAAGAATGTTTTTCAAGACGGAAAAACTCCGGCGACAAAAAAACTCTCCCGTGAAGATCGCGGGAGAGTTTCTCATTAGAACGATGGAACGGGTTATTTGCCCTCTTCCTTGTCCAGGTCTTCCAGCGCGGCTTTGCGGCTGAGACGGATCTTGCCGGTGCGGTCGATATCGATCACCTTCACGGTGACATGATCGCCTTCCTTGCAGATGTCGGTGACTTCGCGCACGCGATAGTTGGCCATTTCGGAGATATGGAGCAAACCTTCCTGTCCGGGCAGGATCTCGACGAAAGCGCCGAAATCCTTGACCGATTTCACCAGACCGCGGTAGATCTTGCCGATTTCCGCTTCGCTGGTATAGGATTCGACTTTGCGTTTGACCTCGTCCAGCACCGCTTTGTTGCGGGCCAGAATGGTCACGGTCCCGTCGTCTTCGATATTGACCTGCGAGCCGGTGGAATCGGTGATTTCCTTGATGTTCTTGCCGCCGGTTCCGATCAGTGCGCCGATCTTGTCGGGATTGATCTTCATGGTGGCCATCTGCGGAGCGTTCGGGCTGAGTTCCGGACGCGGAGCCGAGATGCAGTTCGTGATCACGTCAAGGATCTTCGTCCGGGCGCGCTTGTTCTGTTCCATGGCGCGTGCCAGCGTGTCGATCGAAACGCCGGGAAGCTTCAGGTCGAGCTGGAATCCGGTGATGCCCTTCGGAGTCCCGCAGACCTTGAAGTCCATGTCGCCGTAATGATCTTCCGCGCCGATGATGTCGGTCAGGATCAGTTCCCGGCCGTTGTCATCGGTGACCAGACCGCAGGAAATGCCGACCACCGGGGCGGTGATGGGCACGCCGGCGTCCATCAGGGACAGCGTGCCGCCGCATACGCTCGCCATGGAGGTGGAACCGTTGGAGGACATGATCTCGGAAACGCAGCGCACCGTGTAGGGGAAATCCGCCGGGATCACCTGCCGGAGCGAACGCTCCGCCAGATTGCCGTGACCGATCTCACGGCGTCCCGGACCGGAAATGCGGCCGACTTCGCCGACGGAGTAGTTCGGGAAGTTGTAATGCAGATAGAATTTCCGGGTGGGATCGTGATTGTAGATGGAATCGCCTTCCTGCGCATCCTGCGGACCGCCGAGCGTGGTGATCACCATCGCCTGGGTCTCGCCGCGGGTGAACAGGCCGGAACCATGGACCACCGGGAGCACGCCGACTTCGGCGGAAAGCGGACGGATGTCTTCCACGCCGCGTCCGTCGGGCCGGAATCCCTTTTCGAGGATCGCACGGCGGATCGTCACTTCAACCAGTTTGTCGAAGCCCTGGTTCATGACCATTTCGAAACCTTCTTCGCCAAGCAACGGGACGAACTGGTCCTTCATGCCTTCCTTGGCGGCGGTTTTGAGTTCGTCGAGGGCGGCGAGACGCGCTTCCTTGCCGGGAACGGTGCAGGCCGCTTCCAGTTTTTCACCGCAGATCGCCAGAATGCCGTCGTTGATCTCCTGCGGGACCAGATGCAGTTCCGGAGTCTTTTTCGGACGGCCGGCCAACTTCATCAGTTCGAGCTGGGCTTCGACCTGTTTCTTGACGATCTCGTTGGCGAACCGCATGGCGGCCACCAGCGTGGCTTCCGGGATCTCCTTGCAGTCGCCTTCGATCATGATGACCTTGTCCGGAAGTCCGGCATAGATCAGTTCCATGGTGCTGTCTTTCATCTCGGTATAGGTCGGGTTGGCGATGAATTCTCCGTTGACGCAGCCGACGCGGAGCGCGCCGATCGGGCCCTGGAACGGCAAATCGGAAAGACACAGGCTGCAGGACGCGCCGAGGATGCTCAGCACATCTCCTTCGTTCTCACCGTCCGCGGAAAGCAGCAGGCCGGAGACCTGGACTTCATCGAAGAAGCCTTCCGGGAACAGCGGACGGATCGGACGGTCCGCCATGCGGCAGATCAGGATCTCCTTGTCGGAGGGTCTGCCTTCACGTTTGATGTATCCGCCGGGGAAACGGCCGGCCGCGGAATATTTTTCGCGGTAATCGACCTGCAGCGGGAAGAAATCCTGACCGGGTTTGGCGTCACCGGAACAGGCTGCGCTCAAGACGGTGGTGTCGCCCATACGGACCACGCAGGAACCGTTGGCGAGTTTGGCGATTTTTCCGGCGGAAAGGGTGATGTCCTTCCCCGGACCGATGTTGACAGTAACTTTTGCTTCGGGCATTTCAATGCCTCCTTTGTTATGAACGGCGCTGCAAAAATGCGCCAGCGGACCATGTTCGGGGCCGCACAATAAAATAGAAGCGGATCGGGGAAAATTCCGGCAGACTGTCTGCGGAACAGCGGTATCAGATCCCCGGCTTTTCACCCGGAAGCTGATACCGACCGACATTCCACACAACAGCCAGTGTCACCGCACATTGCGGACAACGGCCGATCCGTTGATATATAAATATAACACTTGCCCGCACAAAATGCAAATCCTCCTCCGCTGATTCAGGTCTTTTTTTCCGGAAAATCGAAAGGATCGCTGTTTTCGTGTCTCACGCAGAACAGCGGATTTTTTCGCTTTCCGATTTGCATTCCCTCTTTTCCGGGAGTATAATATCATGAAAACACGGGAGAAGATATTATGAAGACCACGAAACATTTTTTCACTCTGATCGAAATCCTGACCGTAGCCGCGATCATCGCCATTCTGGCGGGTATTTCCGTCGGCGTGATCGGGCTGATAAACCGCAAGAACGCCGAAGCCAAAACCCTGGCCACCATCAAGGCGCTGGAACTGGCAATGGGACAATTCAAAGCGGACAACGGACGTGTTTTTTTCCCGAGCGGCTATAATGTGGAAGCCCCGGCGCCGATGAAGCTGATCCTTCCCCAAACCCTGCCCGCAAATCTGAATGGCACTCTGTTCAAATATCTGGATCAGAAACTGTTGAATTCCGCAACTAAAATCGATGGTGCCAACCGTTATTTCGTTGACGGCTGGGGCCGTCCGCTGCTTTTCCGGATCCCCGGCAAATTCAACAAGACCGGCTTCGATCTCGGTTCCGTCGGACCGGACGGGAAGTTGGGAGATGGTCAAGGGAATGAGGTCACGGCCTCTGCGTTGCCGACCGATGCCGATTTCGGTTCGTATTTCGGTCAGGGCGACGACGTCACCAACTTCCTGCGGAAAGACTGATTTATCTGTTTTTTCCTGTGCTTCCGGGCAATAAAAAACCCGTCCGAAGACGGGTGAAAATCCAGTTTTTTCAGTCGTCCGGCTTCAACAGGAAACCATCGCCGGACGAAAGGAAAACTTACATTCTGGAACCGCGGATCCCGAATTCATCAGCCAGTTCGAGATATTTGGCATGATTTTCTTTGGCGAGATAACGGAGAAGCCGTTTCCGGCGGTTCACCAGAGCCATCAGACCGCGTCTGCTGCTGTGATCCTTCTTGTTGTCGCGCATGTGTTCCGTGATTTCAGCGATACGGGCGGAAAGGAGTGCGATCTGAACTTCAGACGAACCGACATCCCCTTCTTTCCGGGCGTACTTACTAATGATTTCAGTTTTTTTTGCTTTTTCCATGATTCCTTGTTTCCTGATTTTTTTAGCGAAAGCAGTTTATAATATACCTTAAACTATTGATTTTGCAAGTCTTTTTTGATAAAAAATCCGTTTTTATTCCGTTTTGACCACGAAAACCGACTCTCCCGGGCGGCGGAAAAACCCTATTTTTCCAGTTTCCGCAGATAAAGAGACCCGGTGCAGCCGGAGCCGGACGGCTGCACGGAAACGATCAGGACCACCTGTTTCTTTTCCTGCAGGAAGATCTCGCCGGACGCCTGCGGCGAAGAAAGGCTTTCCCTGCTCATGTTTTTCCAGCCGGAACCCTGCAGCTGGCGGACAAGATCGGCCAGGGCCTGCTGCGGCGGGAACGGGGAACGGAAGGACCCGTAAACGGAATTGCGTTTGGGGAAACGCATAAGGGAAAGCGGCATGGCACCGGGCGGCAGCGGCAGATCGGGATGCCACGCGCCGGGAACATTCCGAAAACCGCGCGGCAGGGTCAGGGAAAACTGGAGCATCGGAATGATCCCTTTCAGCGCAACCAGATAATATCTTTTTTTCGCTCCGGAATCCAACGGAACTTCGAAGAGCAGCGAGTTGGAATTCATGGCCGCCGCCCCTTTTTTGAACTGTCCGCGCAAATCCCGCAGCGCCTCTTCCATGGTCCGGTTGACCAGCGAAACTTCCAGCTCCAGCCGCTGACCGTTCAGATCCACATCCTCGGTCCAGAGCCGGCTGCCGTGGAGCGCATTGTCCACCCCGGTTGCCGTCCCGCCCCGGAACGGGAACAGGGAAAACACATCGGCGAAAAGAGAGGCCTGCAGCAGGAACAGAAGAAGAATTCCCGGAATCCATGGTCTCACTGCGATCATCGCTCCCTCCCTTGTTTTGGCGGATCAGGACAGAATTTCCCTGGTGGCTTTCAGCAGCGCGGCATTCTCCTCGGCCGAGCCGACCGTGATGCGGACGTAATTGCAGGTCCGCGGCAAATTGAAATACCTCACCAGAATATTTCTGTGCTTGAGTTCGGCAAAATATTCGCCCGCCTTCACCGGCGGCTTGACAAAGAGGAAATTGGTTTCGGAAGGCAGGACTTCGAATCCCAATTTCTTCAGTTCATCCGCAAGATGCTGCCGGTTCTGCTTGATCTCCGTCACGCAACGTTCGAAATAAGCCTCGTCTTCCAGGGAAGCCATGGCCAGTTTCTGGGTCAGCATGGAAACATTGTAGGAATCCTTCATCTTCATCATGCCTTCGATGATCTTCGGATGCGCCACGGCAAAAGCGAAACGCAGACCGGCCAGCGAACGGCTCTTGGAGAAGGTCCGCGTAATGACCACATTGGCATATTTCCGGACCAGGTCCATGCAGTTGTCGCAGGAAAAATCCGCGTATGCTTCGTCGATGACTACGATCCCCTTGAATCCGGCGCAGATCTTTTCGATTTTTTCCCGGGCGAAGAGATTCCCGGTCGGCGCATTCGGCCGCGCGATGAAAAATAAATTCGCTCCTTTTGCCAGGTCCAGCGCATTGTCCGGAATGTCAAACGTATCCGTCAGCGGGACTGTGATGCAGCGTGCACCCTGAAGTTTCGCCAGCGTGGGATAGAGCGAATAGGACGGATCGAAACATGCCATGGGCCGCTGTGGATCGGTGAAACAGCGGGTCAGGATGGTCAGCAGATCGTCCGAACCGTTGCCGGTGATGATGTTTTCCGTTTTATAGCCGTTCATGGCTGCGAATTTCTCCCGGAGGGCGGAAGAAACGGGGTCCGGATAACGCCGGAGCCGTTCGCAGTCGAAATCCAGCAACGCCTGTTTCACGCCCGGCGCAGGCGGAAACGGACTTTCATTTGTGTTCAGTTTGACAATATCGGCGGTTTTCGGCTGTTCACCCGGAGTGTAACCTTCCATGGTATCTATTTCCGGCCGGAAATAAGTAGTGTATTCCTGATCCATCATGACACGCTTTCTGTTATTTCTGATCCCGGCACCGGATGGCGGCGCTGTTGCCGTGCGCATCCAGACCTTCCATTTCGGCAAACTTCACAATGGCCGGCGCTTCCTTGGCCAGGGCCCCGCGTGAATACTGCACCAGACTGCTCCGGCGCAGGAAATCCATGACCGAAAGGCCATGGAAAAAGCGGGCCGTTCCGCCGGTCGGGAGCACATGACTGGGTCCGGCCGTGAAATCGCCAGCCGGCTCCGGGGTCCAGCCGCCCATGAAAATGGCGCCCGCGGCGCGGATGTCCTTCGCATGCTGGTCGGCGTCGCGGATCATCAGTTCCAGATGCTCCGGCGCGTATTTCCCGGCAATCTCCAATGCTTCCTCCAGCGACTGCGCCACGATCATATACACGCCGTGCTCCAGCACCCGGTCGACCGTAGCCTGACGGGTCAGCAGAGCTTTCTGGCGCTTGATCTCCTGCCGGACCTTTTCCGGCAGAGAGGGGTCATCGGTCACCAGGACGGCCTGCTCCAGACCGCTGCCGTGTTCCGCCTGGGACAGCATATCCGCGGCAATGAACACCGGATCGGCGGAGGAATCGGCCACCACCATGATTTCGGAGGGACCCGCGACCATATCGATGGCGACCCGTCCGTAAACGAGTTTCTTGGCCGCAGCCACATAAGCGTTGCCGGGCCCGACGATCTTGTCCACCCGGGGGATCGTTTCCGTGCCGTATGCCAGTGCAGCTATGGCGTATGCGCCGCCCATACGGTAAACTTCCCTGATCCCGGCCGCCCGCATGGCATACAAGGTGGCCGCGTGCATGGTGCCGTCCTTTTTCGGGGGAGTGGCCGCAACGATTTCCCGGACTCCGGCAGCCGCCGCGATCCCGGCCGTATGCAGCACCGTGGAAACCAGCGGAGCGGTCCCGCCGGGGATATAGCAGCCGACCCGTTCCATCGGGGTGAACTGTTCTCCCAGTATCACGCCTTCCCGGGGCGAATATTTCCAGGGATGCGGCATCTGGCTCCGGGCAAAATCCTGAATATGTTCCAACGCCAGATGGATGGCGGCTTTGGCGGTATTGTCCAACGACCGTTCCGCTGCGTCAAATTCCGCTTCCGGGACCCGGAACTGATCCGGGGAAAAATCCTGCGAATCAAATTTCTTCAGGAAACGGCAGACTGCCGCATCGCCGTCACGGCGGACTTCCTCGACAATGGCGGAAACCGCTTCTTCGATCTCTTTCGGGCAGTCCGGACGCTCATACAGCTGCTTGAGTTCTTCCGCGCTTCCCGGTTCGGCACAATGGATTATTTTCATAAAGGCACCTGTTCATCCTTTCTGCATACGCCGGATATGCTATCCGGTGATAATATAGCACAACTCCCGGGAAATGCCAGTGGGCATACCGGGAAACTCAACGGAGTTTCAGCGAGGCCAGTCCCAGCAGGGCGCAGATCCCGGCAATGATCCAGAACCGGGTGACGATCTGGGTTTCCGTCCAGCCCTTCTGCTCGAAATGGTGGTGGATCGGGGCACAGAGGAAGATCCGTTTCCCGGTCAGTTTGAAACTGGCCACCTGCAGCATCACGGAAAGCCCTTCCATGACGAACACGAACCCGATCACGAACAGCAGGAACTGCTGGGCGGTCAGGATGGCGATCAATCCCACGCTCCCCCCGAGCGGCAGACTGCCGGTATCGCCCATGAACACGGAAGCCGGTTTGCAGTTGTACCACAGGAACCCGATGCACGCCCCGGCCATGGCCGAAGCGAACACGCTGATCTCCCCCAGTTCCGGAATATACGGAATGGAAAGATATTTGGCGAAGATCGTATGTCCATGCATGTAAGCGACCGCGGCAAAAGACAGCACGCAGAACAGCGTGCAGCCCGCCGCCAGTCCGTCCTTGCCGTCGGTCAGGTTGACCGCATTGCTGAAAAACGAAAGCAGCAGGATATTTACCAGGAAGATCAGTCCGACCGCCACCGGCGCCCATTTCGCCCCGAAAGAAAACAGCGGGTGTTCAAGGAACTGGGACGGCAGACAGAAATCGATCATTTGTCCAGCAGGCTTCAGGCAGATCGGATCCTTGAAGAACGGGATCAGGAATTTCGTGGTCATGGTATCCGGCATTTTATAGATGATATAGATCGCGGCGAAACTGACGAGTCCCTGGATCAGCAGTTTCACCTTGCCGGAAACCCCGTCTTTCACATTCCGCTTGAATTTCACCTTGATGTAATCATCGTAGAAGCCAAGTCCGGTCAGCGGCAGCAGCACCAACAGGAAAACCTGCACCATCGGATTGGAAAGGTCGCCCCAGAAAACAGTGGAAAAGACAATGGCGAAGACGATCAGCAGACCGCCCATCGTCGGAGTTTTGTCCTTGGAATGGTCCACAAATTTTTCATCGACCAGCCCTTCCAGCCGGGCGGATTTCGGCACGCAGAACAGTTTCAGCTTGCGGATGGTCCACGGCCCCAGCAGGATCACCAGCAGCATGGCGGTGATCATGGCGCAGCCGGACCGGAACGTCACATACTCGAACAGACGCAGCGGTCCGAACACGCTGCGGTAATTTGCCAGGAGATAAAGCATCTCAGCAGTTCTCCGGCATCATCCGCATTTGCTGTGTCCGCAGGCGAGGCATTTCATGCAGTTCTCCTGCATGACGAGCTTGCGTTCATTACAGACGGGGCAGATCATCATGCCGTCGAACTGGGAAACATCCTGCGGGACAGACTTGTCATCGGTCGGTTTCTTGACCGGAGTGTCCGGCACGGCCTTGCGTTTCTGAGGCATCGGCATGATGCCGATCTTGCCCAGATGGCGTTCGATGATCCGGCCGATGTCGGCGGCCAGACTCGGGATGTAAGTGCCGTCGCTGAAATATCCGCCGTTGGGATCGTAAATGCTCTTGAGTTCGTCCACCAGGAACTTCGGCGCGGGATCGTGCCGGAACACCGAGGAGATCAGACGGGTCATAGCCACGATCCAGCTGAAATACTGCAGGTTCTTGGTGTTGATGAAGATCTCATACGGACGGCGGCGGCCGTCTTCTTCCACCAGGTCGTTGATGGTGACATACAAGGCATCCGCGGCCAGCGGAGTACGGATCTTGTAAGTGGTGCCTTCCAATTCCTGCGGCCGTTTCGGAGGCTGCGGCCGGACCATCGGCGGATGTTCCAATCCCTTCTTCTTTTCCGCTTCCTCTTTTTCCTTTTTCTTCTTGTCTTCGTCGCGGATCAGAATGCCAGTGATATGTTCGGACGGACGGAACGTAGTGCAGCCCTTCAGTCCTTTTTCATAAGCGGTCAGGTAAATGTTCTTGAAATCCTCGTAGGGATAATCCGTCGGGACGTTGATGGTCTTGGAAATGGAACTGTCCACATGTTCCTGAAGGGCGGCCTGGATCTCCAGATGGCGCAGCGGGGGAACATCGGCGGAGGAAACGAAATAATCGGGCAGTTTTTTCGGATCGAAAGCCGCGCCCTTGAATTCGCGGAAACGGTCATAGGCATAATCGACGACTTCCGCGTCGATCGTGTCGTCGCCGGTGCCCTTGCGGATCTTCCGGGTGTAAGTAAAGGCGAAAACGGGTTCGAGACCGCTGGACACGTTTCCGGCGAACAAACTGATCGTGCCGGTCGGAGCCACGCTGGTCAAATGGGAGTTGCGGATCCCGTATTTGCGGATCCCTTCGCGAATATCTTCCGGCAAGGCGGAAACGAAGGCGCCGGCCAGATATTTTTCGCGGTCAAGCATCTTGAACGCGCCTTTTTCCTGGGCCAGTTCAATGCTGGCACGGTAGGCAGCGTGCGTGATGGTGCTCATGATCTCGCCGGCCATCTTGACCGATTCGGGCGAACCGTATTTGATGCCGAGGAAAATGAACAGGTCGGCCAGTCCGGTGATGCCGATCCCCATTCTGCGTTTGGAATGAGCTTCCGCTTTCTGCTGCGGCAGCGGGTAATTGCTCAGGTCGATCACATTGTCCAGCATGCGGACCGCGATCCGGACCGTGCGGGCGATCCCTTCCTTGTCCAGCCGGGCCTCCGGAGTGAACGGATTGAGTGCGAACCGGGAGAGGTTGACCGAACCCAGCAGGCAGGCACCATAAGGCGGCAGCGGCTGTTCCCCGCAGGGATTGGTGGCACGGATCTCTTCGCAGTAATACAGGTTGTTCATCTGGTTGATGCGGTCGATCAGGATGAAACCGGGTTCCGCGAAATCGTAGGTCGAGTGCATGATCAGTTCCCACAGTTCGCGCGCCTTCACCGTCTTATAGACTTTGCCGTTGAAAACCAGGTCCCAGGGGGCATCCGCCTTGACCGCTTCGACGAATTTGGAGGTGATCGCCACGGACAGGTTGAACATCTGCAGCGCGGCGTTTTTGCGTTTGGCGGTGATAAAAGCTTCGATGTCCGGATGGTCGCAGCGCATGATCCCCATCTGGGCGCCGCGGCGCTGTCCGGCACTCATGATCGTGCGGCAGGTAGCATCCAGAACCTGCATGAAACTCAGCGGCCCGGAAGCATTGGCTTCACAGCCTTTGATGTTGGATCCGGACGGACGGATGGTGGAAAAATCAAACCCGACGCCGCCGCCCTGTTTCTGGGTCAGCGCGGACTCTTTCACCGTTTCGAAGATCCCCTCGATGGAGTCGTCGATCTTGTTCATTACGAAGCAGTTGAACATAGTGACTTCGGACCGCTGGGTGCCGGCGTTGGCGGTGATACGGCCGCCGGGCAGGAACTTGTAGCCGGACAGGATGGAAAGGAATTCCTTTTCCCATTTTTCCGAATCTTTTTCATTGGCGGCAATGGCGTGCGCCACGCGTTTGAATGTGTCTTCCGGCGAATTGTCCTTCGGAACGTCCGCACTGCCCTGATAGCGATACTTCTTTGCCCAAATCTCGTAGGAAATGTCGTATTTCCCCTGCTCTGTCGATCCCATGACCTGTTTACCCTTCTATTTTACAGTATGAATAAAAATCGTGATAGTTCAAAATAACACACAGACGCGGGAAATCAAGACGGAATAATCAAAATTTTCCGGGATTTTTTTTCGAAAAAATTTTATTGAAGACTTGACAAAGAAAAGAATGCCGTTATTATAACCGGATTATGACCGGCCGGGGTAATATCACAGCGGATTTTCAGTGTTTACCGGATCGGATCCCCGGGCTGCTTCCAATAAAATATCCAGAAGGAGGAATATATGTATTGGATCATTTTTGGATCGTTCATCGGGTTCACCGCACTGGTCGCATTGGGGACCTGGCTGCTGGTGAGGAAAAAGGAAAGTTCGAGCAAAGACGGTTATTTCCTGGCTGGCCGTTCACTGACGTTTCCATTCATTGCCGGTTCGCTTCTGCTGACCAATCTTTCCACGGAACAGCTGGTGGGCTTGAACGGCTCGGCCTACGCGGAAGGGTTCATCGTGATGGCGTGGGAACTGCTGGCGGTGCTGGCGCTGGTCCTGATGGCACTGTTTTTCCTGCCGCGCTTCCTGCGTGCGGGAGTCACCACCGTGCCGGAATATCTGGCCATGCGGTACGGCCGCAGCACGGGGGTCATCACCAATATCATTTTCCTGCTGGCATATACTTTCGGCCTGCTCCCGATCATCCTCTACACCGGGGCGACCGGACTGAACGGGGTTTTCAACATGCGCGAGTTGACCGGGATCACCAATGACGCGGCATTGCTCTGGGGCATGGTCTGGTTTGTCGGCCTCGTCGGTTCCGTTTACGCACTGTTCGGCGGGCTGCGCTCAGTCGCGGTTTCCGACACGCTCAACGGGATCGGACTGCTGATCGGCGGACTCATGGTCGTGTTCTTTTCCTTGAATGCAGTTGCACCCGACGGAAACATTATGGACGGATTGACGGTCGTGTACAAGGCACTGCCGACAAAATTCGATTCCATCGGCGGTCCCGAAAGCAGTATCCCGTTTCCCACCCTGTTCACCGGAGTCCTGGTGATCAATCTGTTCTACTGGTGCACCAACCAGCAGATCATTCAGCGGACCTTCGGCGCAAGTTCCCTGGCGGAAGGACAGAAAGGCGTGCTGCTGACCGGTGCACTGAAACTGCTCGGACCGCTCTATCTGGTCCTGCCGGGCGTGATCGCCTATTATCTGTTCAGCAAACAGGGGATCAAAGCGGACCACGCTTACGGAATGCTGGTTTACCGGGTGCTTCCGGCACCGCTGACCGGATTTTTCGCTGCGGTGCTGGTCGGGGCCATTCTGAGCTCATTCAATTCCGCACTCAACTCCGCCTGCACCTTGTTCAGCCTGGGGATCTATAAAGAACTGATCCGGAAAGACGCGACCGATGAACAGGTGGTCCGCGCCGGGAAAATCTTCGGATGGATCGTTGCGCTCGCTTCCATGTGCGTGGCTCCCATGCTGGCGGGGACCAGCAGTATTTTCACCTTCCTCCGGTATATTGATTCATTATATTTCATTCCGATCTTTTCCGTGGTCGTCATCGGCATGCTGACCAAAAGGGTTCCGCCGTTTGCAGCGAACCTGGCTCTGGTCGGAGGATGCGTTTTCATGGTCGGCGGCCTGATCGGCCATATCCCGATCCAGCAGTTCCACTATGCAGGCATCGTGTTTGCCGCACTGGTCGTCATCATGCTGCTCCTGGGAATACTGAAGCCGCTGCCCCAGCCGCGGAACGTGCCGGACGCGAATCTGATCGACATGAAGCCATGGAAACCTGCACCCTATGCGGCGACGGCGCTCTTTCTGATCGTCCTGCTCATGTATATCCTGATCGAAATATTCTGATCCGGCGTCACTCGGTCACCCGGTATAACTGCTGGTGACCGAATTCTTTTTCCAGACCGGCCGAACGCAAGCCGAACCGGCTGAGCGCCAGGTTCAGATCCTTTGGTCCGGAACAGATGATATATTTGCGGCCGGGATGATCCTGCAGCCGCAAAGTTTTGGGGCGGTTCAGCGTATCGACCAGCAGGATCTCCGATGGAAAATCCGGCAGGATCATACTGGCGAAAACCAGTGAAGGCGCATCGGAATCGAACGTGGCGAAAACCCGGAGATCCCCTTCCTCCTGATATTTCTTTTTCAGATATTCCAGCATCCGATACGGCATGAAAGAGGTCCGGACGTAATAGGGCGAAATATAATCGTCCCCGCATCCTTTCGCGCTATACAGGAAATTTCCGGCGATCTCCGCCCGGTCCTGATAAAATATCAGGCTGAACAATATCTGCAGCACCGCGACGGAGAAGACGATCGCTTTCCGGCGGCGGCAGAGATGAAAAAACGAACACAGCGCATAAGCCCCGGAAAAGATCCATACCGCGGTCAACGGAAAAAACACGCGGGGAAACGGCGGAACTTTCATCACCGCGTATGCCGCCAGCGGAAGTAGCAGGGGCAGCGATCCGCAGAGACAATGCAGCCGCAGCCTCGGATACCGGATCCAGAGATAAATCGCGCCGATGAGGCAGAAGATCAGCAGGACCGCCCACGAAAAAAAAGCTCCGGTATAAAGCACATAAATTGCCGAGGCCGCATCCGGCCAGCCTTCCCCGAGCCGGATACAGCCGATGAATTTGTCCAGGATCGGCACATAAAACAATATCAGCGCGACCAGCGGTGATACCGCCAGAAAGATCAGGCGGCGGATCCCGCATTTCCCGCGCCGGATCCCCTGCGGGAGCCAAAAGAGAACGACTCCCGTGAGCGCGGCCAGATTGGTCGGAGTTGTTCCCACGGCCAGCAAAGACAGGAGAAAATAGAGTCCGTGATCCCGGCGGCGTCCGTTCCGGATCAGTTTTTCCGCCTGGAGCATGGCCAGAACGATCAGCAGGAAGCCGGTCATATATCCCCGGACCGCGGTCGCATACATGTCAAAGACCGGACTGACCGCCAGACTGCCGGCGATCAGGAGTCCGGCCGCCAGCCCCCCGATACGGATCAGTTTCCGGCACAACAGGAAAACCGCCGCCGCCCCGCAAAGCATCGGGATCAGCCGGAAACAATAATAGGGAAAATCGATCAGTTGACCGACGAGGCTGTACCAGAATTTTTCCAGCAACGTGAACACGATATGGTTGTTCGGGATCTCGTAGGCGAAATAGATCCGGAACCAGGGGATCTTCATCAGCAGGTTGACCGTCAGCACCTCGTCGAACCACAGCATACGGTACATCAGTCCGGCGGAACTGAACAGTGCGGCCAGCCCGGCCGCAGCAGGAAGGAGCCGATACCAGAACCGCCGCTCTCCTGTCGTCCGTTTTTCCATGACCGGCACCCTTTGCTTACCGGATCCGGTTCAGCACGCTGTCCGGCTTCAGCCACAGCGGACGGGTCGCTATGCCGCCGGGAAATTCCCGCACGCCCTGATAATCCTGATGGATCACGGTCAGGCTATCCGGAGAAAACAGAAACAGATAAGGCGCTTCGTCATGGATCAGACGGTGGAATTCATGATAAAGCCGGTTGCGTTCCCGGGAATCGAAACAGACCCGGATCTTTTCGATCAGTTCGTCGGCTTTGCGGTTGACAAATCCGATATGATTGCTGGAGCCCGGCTGCTCGGCGTAAGAAGAGTGCCACAGCTGATGCGGATCGGGTTTCAGGGAACCGGTCCAGCCCAGCACACAGGCATCGAACTGTTTCTTTTCCAGCCGCTGGACCAGCACGGACCATTCGATTCCCAGCAGATCCATCCGGACCCCGGCTTTTTTCATGTCTTCCCGGATCACCGGAAGCATTTTCTGATAGGTGACCGCTGTATTCGGATAAATTGCGGTAAAGGCCAGTTTCCTGCCGTCTTTCTCCAGAATGCCGTCGTTGTCGGAATCTTTCCAGCCAGCCTCCTCAAGCAGTTTCCGCGCTTTGCCCGGATCGAAGGAATAGGGCTGGACCGACTGGTCATAGGCGGAACTTTCCTTTGGAAACGGTCCGCTGACCGGTTTTGCCAGGTTGAAAAAGATGTCCTTGCGCAGTTTTTCCCGGTTGACCAGATGGCTCAGCGCCTGCCGGACCCGTTTGTCCTGGAAAACCGGATTTTTCAGGTTCAACCCTATATAGTTGTAGGAAAAACCGGGAAAAGTATATTTTTTCAGGAAACCGTCTTTCCCGAATTCGGGAGACGAGGTGCGGTTGATCCATTGATCCGGGGTAAGCGAATCCATGCCGAGATCTCTGGAAAGCAGGGATTGAAGCCGGGTGTTCGGATGCTGGATAATGTCGAAAGCCAGTGTTTTCAGCGGCGGCATGATCCCCAGATCGCGTCCGTAATAATTCTCGAACCGCTGCAGCAGAATGCGTTTTCCTTTTTCCCAGCGGACCAGACGGTACGGGCCGCAGCCGACCAGCATCCGGTTCCGGGCGTGGTCGTCGTTGAACTTCTTCCCGTCAAACGGTCCGTCGTAAGCATGATAAAGATGGCGCGGCAGCGGCTGGAGCGAAAGGGTGATGTCCTCCATCATGAAATACGGTTTGCGCCAGATCACATCGAATTCATAATCATTGACGACCTCCACTTTTTCGATGTCGCTGTAATATCCGCGGAGGGGAGCGCAGTCGACTTCTGGATTTTTGATGACATCCACATAAAATTTCACGTCGTGTGCGGTCACTTCCCTGTTTTTCCAGACCTTGCCGGTAACCGGATCGGTGAAATCATGCCAAAGGATGCCTTTCCGGAGTTTGATCCGGATTTTTTTCCGGTCGGGAGAAAAACTCCAGGATTCTGCCAGCATCGGAGCATATTCGCCGTCCCCCATGTCCTTGTAATTGCGTTCGGCCAGCGGATCGGTCACCTGCGACCAGATCCGGGAAACATAGGCGTCATTGGTCAGCAGCATATTCAAATTTCCGACATCCGCGGCAAAGGCGCAGACCAGCTTTCCGCCCTGCGCGGCATCGGGATCGAAATATTCGGCATTGGCCGCAACGGCAGCAGATGTTTTTCTTTTCTTGTTCGTCTGTTCTGGAACAGACCGGACCGGAGTCCCGGAGGAAAGACGGTTTTCCAGCCTTTTCAGGTCGGCGGAAAGTTCTTCCATTGCGTAGCGGTGATGATCCAGAGAATTCACCACGCAGATACCAAGGACAAGAAATAAAACAAGAAATATTGTTACGACCGTGTTTAAATAAAGATTTTTATTCATGCTGTGTATCCGTTTCCCATTTAAAAACTTTTGGTATGGTTATTATACCGCCAAGCTGGCTGAAAAACAAGCAGAAACCTTGGATTCATTGCGAAAAACTGCCTTTTTTCCTGAAAATCGCGCTCTTTTTTTCAAAAAAAATAGGTTTTTCCCTTGTCTTTTTCCCAGATACGGATTATTATATAGGAATTTGAATAAAAGGGGAAATCAATTAAAAATCAAAACATAACGTGAAAAGAGGTGTCTGAAACGATGGCAAACGACAATAACAATCTGAGTGCAGTGCAGGAGCGCTACGCATTGTCCGTCCGTCTTGCGGCGGCGGCGTTGGGGGTGTCTGCGGTTCTGACGGTGCTGGCTTTTTTGCTGGGACCGATTTATGACTGGAGTGGATTCACCAGTTTTTCCCTGGGAGTGATCCCCTTCGCACTGGCGGCGATTTTTGCATTGCTGGCCTTGATCCAGGGACGTTTTGCCGTGGCAGCGGTGCGGGACGAGGCGGAAAAGCTCCTGCTTCAGAAACGTAAGGAAAATAAAACTTCGCTGCTGGACATTTCCGAAGACGTGCGTTTTACCGCGGGCCGGAATCTGATCACGTTTGAAAAATATGTCCCGTCGACCATTGCGCTGCTGTGCTCGCTGCTGATGGCCGCGGCACTGGTGTATTTCTGGAAAAGCGCATTGTTCCGTCCGGAAGATGCGGTAAAACTTGCCACGGGAATTCCGAAACAGCCGATCCTGCTGGCATTTACCTCGGCGCTGTGTGCGGTGATCAGCGTATTCCTGGGGATCTTTCTGGCGGGGCAGTCGCATGTAAGCGAATACCGCTGGCTGCGTCCGATCGGAGCGTGGCTGATGTTTGGTGCGCTGATCATGCTGTTCACGCTGATCTCCTCCATCCTTCTGGTGCTGAAAATGACTCCGTGGGATGCGTTCCTTTCCAAAGTCGCGTTTTTCGCGCTGGCGATCCTGTGCGTGGAGCTGCTCATCAGTTTTGTCAGTGAATTTTATCGTCCCCGGAACCAGATGGAGGACCGTCCGGTTTACGAAAGCCGTCTGCTCTCGGTCTTCACGGAGCCGGGCGGCATTATGCGGAACATTGCCGATTCGCTGGACTATCAGTTCGGGTTCAAGGTTTCCAAGACTTGGATCTACGGATTTTTTGAACGTTCCATCCTGCCCGCGGTGCTGTTGTGGATGCTGCTCTTCTGGCTGTTCACCTGCATAGCCGAAGTTGCGCCGGGCGAAGTGGGGATCCGGGAACGTTTCGGCGCCGCCGTCTGCTGCGGCAAGAGTCTGGAACCCGGTATCTACCTGAAACTGCCTTGGCCGATGGAAAATATCCGCCGGATCAAAGTGGATGCCATTCAAAGCGTCGTAGTCGGCGATGTCATCAAGAAAAACGGCAAGGAATTGAGGCCGGCAATCGTGCTCTGGACCACCGAACACGGTGGAGAAAAAGCCGAAGATGCGCCTTCCGAAGGATTCCTGGTGGCAAACGACCAGGGCGGTTCGGAAGTGGCAAAGGCCGTTTCCCTGCTGGAAACCTCCCTCCCCATCCATTACAAAGTGAAAAAATCCCAGGTTTTTCAATACTGGTTCCGGTTCAAAGATGTGCCGAACCTGCTCAAAGCGGTCTCCGAACAGGAATCCACCCGCTATTTTGCCAGCACGGACTTCATCAAAGATATGTCTTCCGGACGGGAGAACATTGTGCTGGAACTGAAGAAACGCATTCAGAAAGCGGCTGATTCCCTCGGACTGGGGATCGAGATCGTCTGCGTGAACATGAACGATGCGCACCCGCCGGTGAAAGACGTGGCGCCTGCGTTTCAGGATGTGCTGGCGGCCAAGGAACAGGCTCGCACAATGGTTTTCGCCGCCAATGCGGAAGCGGAAAAAGCGCTGGCCGAAGGCAGCATCACGAGCATGAAGATTACCAGCGAGGCGAAAGCGTATAAATATGATGTTTCCAACGTGGCGAAAGCCGATGCGTTCCGGTTCCGGCAGCAGCTGGCGGCCTATCGGCAGCAGCCGATGCTGTTCCGGCTGCGGACCTACCTCGATTTTCTGGAAAACGACTGCAAGGAACTGCGCAAATTCATTCTTTCATCCCGGATCCCGTCTCAGATCTACGAGCTGAACATGGAAGAAAAACCGGCGCTGGACCTGCTGGACGGCGCGGACATCAAGAATATTGGAAAATAAAAACATAACATAAAAAAATTGGAGAAAAAACATGTCTAAAAACGATTCGGAAAAAGTTGCAAAGGTGCCCGTGTATTGGTCCACCATTCTGCTGGGATTGATCGTGGCCGCCATTTTCCTGGTGGCGATCTTTTCCTTCCAGGTGCAGGAAACGGAACGCGCGCTGGTCATCACCTGGGGTAAGATCACCGGAGAATGCGGCCCCGGACTGCATCTGCGCTGGCCCCTGCCCATTCAGGAGATCGTGAAATACGATATCCGCGAACGCTGCTTCGAAGGCAATACCGGCAATCTGGAAGAAACCATGACCCAGGATGAAAAGAACGTGATCATCGGGATCTACACGATCTACAGCATCAAGGATCTCAAGCAGTTCAAAAACGCGGCCAAGAGCCTGGAAGCCGCCGAGGAATATCTGAGCAACCGGATGCGGACCGTGAAAGGCGCGGTCATCGGACAATTCCGTTTCGACCAGATGATCAATACCGATCCGAAGAAAATGAAACTGACGGAAATCGAAAAAGCCATGTTCGATCAGATCGCTCCGGACGTGAAGGCCAGATACGGACTTGAAGTGGTGAAGGTGGGGATCCGGACCATCAGCGTGCCGGCCAAAATCTCCGGCGCGATCACCGAACGCATGAAGAAGGAACGTGAAACGGCAGCCTCGATCGACAAGCAGAAAGGCAAAGTCGAAGCGGAGAAAATCAAAACCGACGCCAACCAGAAGAAACGCGAAGTCATCACCCAGGCCGAAGCGGAAGCCAAAAAACTGATGGCCCAGGGCGATGCCGAAGCCGCCAGGGAATATGCGGTGTTCAGCCAGAATCCCGAACTGGCCGCGTATCTGCGCAAACTCGATTCGCTGAAACGGATCGTCAAGACCAAAACCACGCTCGTGCTCGGAACCGATTCCGCTCCGTTTGACCTGTTCAACATGAAAGTCGGCGAACTGCAGCAGAAAGCCGCCCGCCCGGCAAAACAATAATTATCCGGAGAAAACAAGATGGCAAACGAAAACAACCGATACGGAGAGTTCGCAGCAGCTTCCGACGGCGGTCAGTTCTCTACCGGAACCGCGGCCCTGTTGAAGCTGGCAAAAGCTCTTTTCTATCTGATGACCACGGTCATCGTCATCATGATCGCCTGGTTTTTCACTCTGGGCGGTGCAGTCATCGTGGACGGGACCAAGGAAACCGTGCTGAAACTGCATTTCGGAAAATATCAGGAAAAATTCACTTCCGGGTATCACTGGTGTCTGCCTTATCCGATCAATTCCATTGTCCGGGTGCCGAAAAGCAACCAGACGATCCGCAGCGTAACCTTCATGCCTGCGGACCGCAAGGCGCTGATCGAACGGAAAAAGGACCGTTTCGGCCGGGATGCGGGATTGACTCCGGGCAAAGACGGATATCTGCTGACCGGGGACAACAGCATCGTGCATACGGAATGGGAACTGGTTTACAAGGTCGAGAATCCGGTGCAGTATTACACCCGCTGCCTGACGCCGGTCCAGCCGCTGGATCCGGATGTGATCGTCCGGGGGGAAAACGGCGAAAGCCTGGGGACCCGCGGCGCCAACACCATGATCAAGAATCTGCTGGACGACTCCATCATCAAGGTCACGGCCCACTGGAACATCAAAAACATCCTGTATGACCGGACCAATGAATATATTTCCGAGGTAAAAACTCTGCTGGTCCGCCAGCTGCAGACCCGCGGCCTCGGGATCAGTGTGGAAAGCCTGGCGCTGCCGGTCAAACGGCCGCCGCTGGACACCATTGACGCGTTCGACGAAGCGGCCAGTGCAAGCACACAGGCTTCGATCGAAACGGAAACCGCCCGCGCCTACGCGATCGAGACCGCCAACAGCGCAAAATCCGAGGCGGCGGAGATCATCGCCAATGCCCGTTCCTATAAGGAGCGCGTGGTGGCCGAAGTCGTGGCCGACAAGGTTTATTTCACCAAACTGCTGGAAGAATACAAGAAGAATCCGGAATCCGTTTTGGTCTCGCTGTATTCCACCACGCTGGCCGATGCGCTGGCACAGTCCAAAGACAAATACGCCATCGGCATCAACCCGGGAGCCAGACAGGAGATCCGTCTCAAGCTCAATCCGGAACCGGTCATAAAAAAGAACGCAGATATTTCGAAGGAAGAAGTGAAACCATGAGCGACAATCACGAACATCATCATGACCATGGTGCGGGATGCCTCTGCGGCCATGATCACCACCATCATGAAATCAATCCGGAAAATCCGTCCCGGTGCATTTCCTGCGGGGCGCCGATCGGCGAAGGGACCGGACACAGCCGCTCCATGGGACGGATCGGATTCGCCGTGGTCGGCGGATTCCTCATCATCAACTATTACCTGCTGAACTGGCTGATGCCGGACCTGCAGTTTGCCGCTTCGCTGAGCGCATTCCTCGGAGCGGTGATCCTGGCGCTCCCGATCGTGCTGACCGCGGTCAAGGACCTCTGCGAAGGCCGGGTTTACATGAACGAACTGGTGGCGCTGGCCATTCTGGCGGCGTTCACCTCGGCGGACTTCAGTGCGGCCGGACTGATCGCCTTCTTCCTGCTGGTCACGATCATCATTGAAACGCATACCGCCAGCGGTGCGCAGCGTTCCATTGAGGAATTGATCCGTCTGACCCCGCACACCGCCCGGAAACTGGTGGACGGGAAGGACGTCGAAGTCGATGTTTCCGAACTGGCAGTCGGGGATATCATCAATGTCCGCCCGGGCGATAATTTCCCGGTGGACGGGGTGGTGGTCCGCGGACAGTCCGCGGTAAATCAGGCCTCCATCACGGGTGAATCGCTGCCGATCGACAAAATCGAAAACGATGAAGTCTATGCCGGGACCCAGAACCTGTCCGGAAGCCTGGACGTGAAGATCACGAAACTGGGTGCGGACACCACGCTGGGGAAAGTTCAGGACATGATCCTTTCCGCGGAAAAAAGCAAAACTCCGATCGTGCGTCTGATCGACAAATATGCAGGATTCTATACTCCGACGATCATGATGCTGGCGATCATCACCTGGTGGCTGTCGAATGGCGATATGTCGCGGGTGATCACGCTGATGGTGATCGCGTGTCCGTGCGCCGTGGTGCTGGCGACCCCGACCGCGACTGTGGCGGCGGTAGCCGCGGCGGCCCGTCTGGGTATTCTGGTGAAAAATGTCAGCCACCTGGAACTGGCGGCCAAGATCAAGGCGTTTGTCTTTGATAAAACCGGCACGCTGACGGAAGGTCAGCTGGCCGTGGCGAAACTGGGTCCGGTCGACGGGGTGGAACCGGCGCAGCTGCTGATGGCGGCTGCGGCGGTGGAGATCCACAGTAATCACCCGACGGCGCTGGCGATCCAGAAACTGGCCAAAGAAGTCGGGATCAAGATCCTGGAAGCCTCGGATTTCAAGGAAACCCCGGGAACGGGCGTGGAAGCGGTCGTATCCGGCAAGAACACTCTGGTCGGCCGTGCCATCTGGCTGAAAAAGTTCAATGTGGCGCTGCCGGACATCAAACCGGAAGAAACCCGCGGAATGAGCGTAGTCTATGTGGCGCAGAGCGGAAAACTGATCGGCTGGATCGGTTTCCGCGACCAGATCCGTCCGGAATCCGCCGAAGCGATCCGCAACCTGAAGGAACTGGGAGTGCAGCGCTGTGCGATGGTCACCGGCGACCGTGAAACGGTGGCGGAAGGAGTGGCGGCCAAGCTGAATATCGACGAGTTCAAGGGCGACTGCCTGCCGGAAGGGAAAGTCGAATATATCGAAGAGCTTAAGAAAAGTTCTCTGGTGGCGTTCATCGGAGATGGTGTGAACGATGCGCCGGCACTGGCGGCAGGTGATCTCAGCATCGCCATGGGAGCCATCGGCAGCGACATCGCCATCAACAGTGCGTCCATTGCACTGATGACCAACGATCTGCGCCGGATCCCGATGCTGGTGGGGCTTTCCCGCAAATCCAACTCGATCATCCATCAGAACGTGGCGTTCGGGCTGCTGTTCGTGCTGTGCGGGATCATTCTTTCCGTCTTCGGATGGATGGGTCCGATCGCCGCGGCCATGCTCCACACGCTGAGCACGCTGATCATCATTTTCAACAGTGCACGTCTGCTGCGGGCAAGTGAAGAAGCCACCAGCATCGGCAACATGATCAGCTGGCGCCGGAATCTGCAGCTGGAAACCGCAAAAGAATAACGGGGGAGGCTCAGGAGAAATGGCGGAAACAGAAGTCAAAACTTCCGAAATTGTCATAAGTGCAGTCGGACTGACAAAAGAGTTCCGGGATTTCTGGAACAAACCGAAAGCCAAAGCGGTCAACGACCTGGACTTTGAGGTCCGTGAAGGGGAAGTGGTCGGTCTGCTGGGGCCGAATGGTTCCGGGAAATCGACCACGGTGAAAATGCTGCTCGGACTGCTTTATCCTACGGGAGGAAGGCTCACGGTTTTCGGCAAATCTCCGCGCGATGTCGACACCAAACGGCTGATCGGGTATCTGCCGGAAGAATCGTACCTTTACAAGTATCTCACGGCGTATGAAACGCTGGATTTCTTCGGATCGCTGTTCAACTTGTCGGAACTGGAACGGCGCAAACGCTCGGAGCAGCTGCTGGAGATGGTGGGGCTTTCCCATGCCAGGAACCGTCCGGTCGGAGAATTTTCCAAGGGGATGACCCGCCGTATCGGGCTGGCGCAGGCCATGATCAACGATCCTGCGCTGCTGATCCTGGACGAACCGACTTCCGGGTTGGACCCCCTGGGCTGCCGCGAAGTCAAGGATCTGATCCATCTGCTGAAAAAACGCGGAAAAACCGTGATCGTGACCAGCCATCTGCTCAGCGACATTGAGGAAGTCTGTGACCGGGTCATCATTCTCTATGGCGGCAAGATCCGTGCGCAGGGGACGCTGAATGACCTGCTGACCATTGAAGGGACGAACCGGATCACCACCCCGCAGCTGAAGCCGGAAACCATGGAAAAAGTGCTTTCGATCCTGCGTTCCCAGCTCTCGGACGAAGAATTCCATATCGATCATCCCCGGATGTCGCTGGAAGAATTCTTCCTGGATGTGGTCAATCAGGCCCAGGCGGAAAGCGTGGAAACTTACGGAGCACGTTCCGGCGGACAGATCGCCGCATATCTCTCGGATTCCGGTCAGGAAAGCGAAGAGGAGCTGAAAGCCAAGCAGGAACTGCTGGATTCGCTGACCAGGAAAGATGAAACGGCCGAACAGAAGCCTGCTGAACCGGAAACGGCTCCCGGACCGGCAGTCAACACGGCGAAGCTGGATGTTCTGAGTGATGATCTGCTCAAGACGAAGACGGAAGAAAAATCCGCAGCGGAAGAACCGGCGGAAGATCTTTCGGAAGCCAATGAAAAACTCAAGGACATGCTTTCCGGACTGAGCCGGAAGGAGTGACGGAGAAACGCCATGACGCCGTTCTTAGCCATCGTCAAACTGACCTGCCGGTCCGCGGTCCGCTCGAATGTTTTCCGTTTTTTGCTGTTTCTGCTGCTGATCTGCGTGGTGCTGGTCCCGAATACGCTGAAAGGTGACGGGACGATCCGGGGGTATCTGCAGGTGATGCTGGAGTACAGCACCGCATTTGTGGCAGTGATCCTTTCCACCTCGGTGATCTGGCTGGCCTGCAAGGAATTCTGCACGGATATGGAAAACGGGCAGCTGCACATGATCGCGGTAAAACCCATTTCCAGGATAAAAGTCTGGCTGGGAAAATTCACCGGTGTTTACCTGATCCACCTGGTCCTGCTGGTCATCTCGTTTACCTTCATCTATATTTTCCTGATGTTCCAGTATAACCGGCAGAAATTCACGCCGGAAGAACGGGCCCGGATGGAAAACGAAGTATTTGTCGGACGGCGCGCATTCACCCCGTATATCGGCGATCTGGAGAAAAAAGTCAATGAGGAACTTGCCCGCCGGGTGCAAAATGCCAAACGGCTCGGGGAACCGTTGCCGGAAATGGACGGCGCGGCCCGCAGGAAATACATCCAAACGGTGCGGATGGAGATCCTGGCCGGCATGGGAGAGATCCAGCCGGGCAAATCGAAAGTCTGGTATTACACCGGTCTGCCGGAAAGTTATAAGGCGCCCGTTTACATTGGGTTCAAAGTCTATTCCGGTAATATCGGCTCCAAGGACCAGAAGATCGGAGCGGGCTTCTGGTTCATCCGCTACGTGCAGCGCATCATGGACGAGAACATCAAGGACAAAGACGGCAAGCCGACGGTCAAGGAAACGCGTGAGCTGCCTCTTCAGCTGCCGCCGGAACAGATCCTGACCAGCACTTACAAGGAATTTGCCGTTCCGGGAGAGATCCTGATCTACAACGGAACCGCTTCGATCGGGTTCGCCAGCCTGCAGGAAAAAGAGAGTGAAGTGATGCATTTCCAGGTCACGGAAAGTCCGCGCCTGCTGCTGAAAGAGACCTCGTTCCTGAACAACTATATCCGAGCCATGCTGGGGCTTGCGCTGGGCATTCTGGCTCTGGGACTGATCGCATCGTCGTTTTCGGCTTTTCTGTCGATGCCGACCGCGGTATTCCTGACGCTTTCCTACATGGTCACCGGATTGTTCAGCTCGTATCTGATCTCCTCCATCGAATCGACGGGAGGCGACAATCTTGAGTTCATGGACATGTTGGGGACGCTGCTGGCGAAAATCATGATGTCGCTGCTGATACCGGTGCAAAGTTTCTTTGTGACCGGACATCTTGCCACGGGAACGCTGATCGAATTTTCCTATCTGGGAAATTTACTGATAGTCAACATCATCTTGAAGGGTCTGCCGCTGTGCCTGCTCGGGATCTGGCTGTACTGGCGCAGGGAACTGGCCCTGGCAATGAAACAATAAAGGGCGCGGATCATGACAGGGAAACGGCCGTTTTTTTTGATCGTGCTGATCGCAGGGGCAATTCTGATATGCTGCAACATGTTTGTGCAGACGCGGCTGGATGAATCCATCCGCAAGAACAAACTGATCGACGAAGAATTTGTGGAAGGGGCGCCGCCGCTGGTGGCGTTCTCCACGGTCGCGCTGGGCGGATTCCGCGGGATCATTGCCGACCTGCTCTGGTTCCGGGCGATCGCCCTGCAGGAAGAAGGCAAATACTTCGAAATGGTCCAGTTGGCATCGTGGATCATGAAACTGCAGCCGAAATCGACTGCTTCAGCCGCCTATCTCGGCTGGAACATGGCATACAACATTTCGGTGACATACAGTCTGCCGGAAGACCGCTGGCGCTGGGTCAACAAAGGGATCGAACTTTATCTGGAAGCGCTGCAGTACAATCCGAACGATCCGGTGCTCTACAAGGAACTCGGCTGGATCTATCAGCACAAACTGGGCAACGTCCTGGATGACGCACAGCGCTACTACAAGTGGCAAATGGCCCGGGAAATGCTGCAGATCCTCGGAGAACATTTCCCGGACTGGGGAAAGCTGGCGGCAGTCCCGGCCAAAGGAAAAGATTTCCTCGCCTCGCTCAAAACGAAAACGCCCGAATATCTCCAGCAGCTGGAAAGTAACGGTTATCCCGATTTGGATGCCCTTTACAATGCTTTCCGCGAAGCAGGCGGTGTCCTGCCGGAACAAATGGTGAAAGTCTGGGAAAAGGAACCGGAAACGGCCGAACAGACCATCCGCCATTTCCGGGTGAGATGGCTTCATGACCGTTTCCTGCTGGAACCGGGCCGGATCCAGAAAATCAATGAAAAATACGGGGAACTGGACTGGTTCCTGCCGGAGTCTTTTGCCATTTACTGGGCAGTCATGGGACAGGAACGCAGTCCGGAACGGAAAAACGTGGACTGCAGCCGCATGATCACGCAGTCGCTGCAGGTCTCGTTCACCAACGGACGCATGCTTTATCCGGGGAAGGAGCCCACGATCGAATTTCTGCTGATCCCGAATCTGGCCGTAGTGGATGCGGTCCAGCAGTCGTATCTTACCGCCATAGAAGAAAATCCGGATGTTCTTTCGTTCAAGAGCGCCTACCAGAACTTCATGTCACGCGCGATCCTGACCCTTTTCAGTTACGGCCAATATGATAAAGCCCGGGCATATTATCAGACCCTGCGGAAAAAATACAAAACCGGACATAAGGCCGGCCATGTCTCCTTTGAACAATTTGTCTATGAAAACTGGCGGGAGGAGATCAAGGATATCGGCTACAAACAGGCGCAGGACCTGATCAGCGGCATGGTGGTGAAAGCCTGCATCCTGCTGGCTTACGGGGACGAGACTGCTGCCGAATCACATTTGCGGATGGCGGAGATCTGCCATAACCGGTATAATGCGGACCGTCCGGAAAAACGGGTGATGCTGCTTCCGTTCGCCCAGCTCAAATCGGAAGTGTTCAAAACCGTTATTAAAAGTCTTCCTCCTGAATATGCGGCCAGGCTGAAAGGTTTTGCCGCATTGGAAGCACAGGAAAAGAAAGAAACGGGAAATACTCCGGTTTCCGAGAAAAAAAGTGGCGAACCGAAAAAGTAAAGGACCACGGTGTTTCCCTTGGCCGCGGTATATGAACGATCAGAAAATTCTACCATAAAACTAAATAATCAAACAGAAGATGAAAATGAAAAAATTGTTGTATGTGGTTGCGGTTCTGCTGCTGGCCTCCGCGGCGCAGGCGGTAGTCCGGCTGGATCCGGTATTCACTTCGAACATGGTGCTGCAGCAGCAGCGGCCGATCCGTTTCTTCGGCACGGCCGATCCGGGTTCGGAGGTCAAAGTCGAATTCAATGGAAAGACCGTGGCGGCCAAAACGGACGGTCAGGGGCAATGGACTGCGGAATTTCCCGCCATGAAAGCCGGGAGTACCGCTTATACGGTCAAAGTTTCCGATGGGAAAAAGAAAATCGAACTTAAAGACGTGCTGATCGGCGAAGTGTGGTTCTGCTCGGGACAATCCAACATGCAAATGCCGATCGGGCAGAAATATGTCCGGGGCTGGAGCGCCTTGAATTGCGAACAGGAAGTCGCCAATGCCAATTATCCGGAGATCCGTTACGCATTTCAGCGTCTGGTCAAATCCCATTTGAAAGAAAAGCCTGCTGCTTACAATACCCAGGGCTGGGTCAAATGCAGTCCGAAAAATGCGCATTATTTCAGTGCGGCAGCCTATTTCTTCGGACGGAAACTGCATCAGGAACTGAAGGTCCCCATCGGTCTGATCAACGCATCCTGGGGCGGAACGCAGATCCAGGCATGGATCTCCGATGCCGGCTATAAGACATTCGGCCCGGCTTCCGATTATAAGACCCTGGAACGCTTCCGGATGAACGACGAGGAAAAAAAGAAATATGAAGAAGCCGAAAGCAAACGTTTTTCCGAAGGGGTGAGGGAATGGCATAAACTTTTTGCCGCAGCCGGAGCGAAAGCGAAAGCCAAAGCGCAGGGATGGGCGGCAGCCGATCTGGATGATTCCGCCTGGGAAAAAGCATCGCCCAAGGGAAAAGATGGCAAATACATTGTCCGCTGGTTTCGCAATCATTTCAAACTGCCCGCCGGGGATAAAGGGAAAAAAGTTACCCTCAACATTTCGAAGCCGGGTGAAAAAGTCGATGTTTACCTGAACGGGACCAGAGTTGCCGGATGGGAACCCGATGTCCCGGAAAAAGAAAAGAAAATCCAAGTCTCCCTGAGTCCTGACCGTTTCAACCAGGATGGCGACAACGTGCTGGCGATCCGGGCGGAATATTATCAGAACGGAGGCTGGTGGCAACAGATCAACAATATTATCCGTGAAACTTGGCTCAACAAGATAAAATTGAACAAAAACTGGAAAATGAAGGATGAATTTGCCTGCACTTCCGCGCAGACCGGAAAACGGCAGGCACCGTATTCGGTCAATTATCCTTATTACTCCCAGCAGTTCTACTCGAATCTTTACAACGGCATGACCGCGGCCTGGACCAAACTGCCGGTCCGCGGCGTGATCTGGTATCAGGGCTGCTCCAATAACGGAAGCGCCCATTATTATCCGCTGCATAAAACCCTGATCGCCGACTGGCGTGCCAGATGGAATCAGCCGGACATGCCGTTCCTGATCGTTCAGCTGGCAGGCTTTGAACCTGCCAGAGCCAAAACCTGGCAGAACTCCGATCCGAACAATCCGTCCGGTTATGCGCTGACCCGGGACATTCAGCAGCAGATGCTCAAAATCCCGAATGTCGGACTGGCCTGCGCCATCGACATCGGCGAAGTCAATAATATTCATCCGGGCAACAAACAGGATGTGGGCAAACGGCTTGCACTCGAAGCCCTGCGCATCGCTTACGGTAAGAAAATCGTCAGCCGCGGACCGCTTTTTGAATCCGCCAAACCGGAAAAGGATACGATCCGGGTCTTCTTCAAATATGCGGACAACGGACTGAAAACCTCCGACGGCAAGGCGCCCGGAGCGTTCGCGGTGGCTGGAGCCGACAAAAAATTTGTCTGGGCCGAAGCTAAGATCGATGGGAAAACCGTAGTCGTCAGTTCTCCGAAAGTCAAGGAACCCAAATTTGTCCGTTACGCATACGCAGGATACCGCGGTGACTGCAATCTGCAGAACACGGAAGGGCTTCCCGCCTATCCGTTCCGTTCGGATGCGTATGACTATGCTTCCGTGAAATAAGGTCGTCCGGATCGGTTTCCGGAACCGGACTGGCGGAAAGATTTCATCTGCGGATGCCGTTCAATCCGAGTTCCGGGAAATGGCCGGTCATGGTGAAATACTGAATGCGGATCTGCTCTGAAGCGGGATCCATCAGGAACGCGGCGGAAATCATCCGCATGGCAGTGGTCCGCCGGCCGGTTTTATAGAGTCTTGCGGCTTCCCGGCAGAGCGTTACGGCCTTGAGCCGGTCCAGCGGCCGGATCACCCGGAAAACGGTATATACGCTGTTGATATGGCGGTATTCCCGCGGCGGATCGATCCGGTAGAACCAGCGCAGGATATCGGGCCGATAACGCATCAGGTTGGCCGGGGAATCGGGTTTGATATCTTTTGCACCCGCGATATAGCGGTCGGAGTAGATATGCAGCGGACCGACGCTGCCGTGATTGTAGACCAGGAAATCGCAATTCAATCCGGAACAAAAGGCCGCCAGTGCGCGTTCATCGCCATGATAGAGCAGGTTCAGATAGTCCTGCACCGGTTTGCGGATCCGCGCCAATCCGAACTGAGGCTGCAGGGCGATCCCCATGCCGGCATAACATTTGAGCATCGGCCCAAGACCGAAATCGGTGATGACCCCTTTCCCCGCTGGATTTTCCTGCCGGAACCAGGCGATCAGTCCGGCAGTTTCCCGCAGGCGGACTTCCCGGCTGTAATTCCGCCGTCCGCAGAGGGAGACCACGCTCTCCAGGACGATCAGGATGAAACAGCAGCAAACCAGTAACCCTTTGAACATTTTCAGCATCCGGCGTTTCCAGATGCCGGGCCCGGCCTGCAGACTGATTTTCAATGCCCGGAACCAGTCATCCAGCAGCAGCGGCAGGGCAACGGCCAGAAACAGGATCAGGAACTCATGGTACCGGACGATATAAATGAAGCCGAGGGTAAAAACTGCGGTGAACGTAAACGGGAACAATGAGCGGGGCAGATCGCGCTTCAGGATCCCCGCCGGGATCAGAAAAAACGGAGCGGCCAACAGCAGCAGATAAAAAAGCCCCAGCGAAAACGGCGTGTATATGATCAGATCATTGAGTTTCCGAAAAATAAACCGGGCACCGGTTATCACCCCGATGGAGGGGAAATAAGTGATCAGGAGCTTCCAGTCGGCGGAATGCATGGCGGGAGTCCACATTATCCGGGCGTCGTAGGTCAGTTTTTCGGGATCGAGGGGTTTGATATTGTTGAATTTGAGCTTGGCCGCGGTCAGATCGCTGAAATGGCTGTAATGGGACACATAATACGGGGTCTTGACCGCGAAATTCCAGGTCAGCCATAATGCCGAACCCAGAACCGCCAGCAGCAGAGCGCGTTTCCAGAAAACGCGATGCCATTCTGACCGCCTGAACAACACGAAAAGAACCAGCGGCAGCAGCACGATCACCAGCGGCGACATAATGGTCTGATAAGTTTGATTGAACGGGATCAGAAGCGAACTCAGGACCACGGCACAGGCGATCACCAGCCAGGCTTTTCTGCGGCGGCCGGACACCCTGCCGCCAAAGAGCCAGCGCCCCAGTTCAAAAAAGGCCAGCGCACTGAAGAATCCAAGACACAGGTCCCAGGTGGAAAAAGCGGTAAATGCCGCAAGGAAAAGCAGCACGTACATCCAGCGGGCCCCGCGCGTATAACAAGCATGAAGAAGCAGCAGAAAACCGGAAATGACAGCCAGGGCAAAATTTCCACGGATCATATCCTGTCCAGTGGAACGCGCGATCGCACTGATGGCGACCGCGTGGAACATGCCGCCGAAAAAGGCCAGGGAGACCCGGCAGCGGAGCACGATCAGCAGCAGGAAAATGAATCCGGAGGAAAGGCTGATCCACAGCCGCAGCTGGAAAGCAGCCCATTGCGCCAGATAAAAATTGTCCTGGAACCGTTTTTCCTGCGCAGACGGAGCCGGATCGGGCACCAGGAAGGATTTGATCCGGTATCCCAGGCCAAGGAACCATTCCAGCCCCATGATCATCTGGCGGTATGGAGCGATATCCTCCAGCCCATGCAGATTCCGGTCGACCCGCGGGACTCCGCGACCCGCGGCAATGTCCTGCGTATATCCATACATCATCGCGCATTCGATGGTATAAGGCATGAAATTGTGATGCGTGACCGGCAGAAACTTTTCCAGGAAATTCTGTTTCACCGCGGGCTGATCGCGAATGATGGAGGCCACGGCCTGCGCCTCCCGGTTGTAGTTGTGCGTACGCATGGCAAAAGCGGAAAGAACGCAGATCAGGAACAACAGTAAATTGCGCATCCGAGGATGATTCTGAAAAAATCTTTTCATGATTCAATATGCCTTTCTCAGCTGGGAAGAAGGGATCCCGAGTTCCTCCCGGTATTTGGCAACCGTCCGGCGGGCCACCTCGAAACCTTTCCGCCCCAGCAGCTGCGAAAGTTTACTGTCGGAAAGGGGTTTGGAAGTATCTTCCTCCTCGACCAGGTCCCGGATCATATTTTTGATGGTGTGCGCGGAAACTTCCTCGCCTTCCTCCGACTGATAGCCTCCGGAAAAGAAGAAACGGAATTCAAACAAACCGGCCGGAGTCTGAATGTATTTGCCCGACACGGCCCGGCTGACCGTTGTTTCGTGCAGCCCGAGTTTGTCCGCCGCCTGACGCATGGTCATGGGCCTGAGGGCGTCAGTGCCGGAACGCAGGAAATCATATTGCGTATTGACGATCAATTCGGCAATGCGGCGGATCGTGGACCGCCTCTGTTCCAATCCGTGGATCAGCGCTTTCCCGGAATCGATCTTGGTGCGCAGATATGTTTTGTCCTCCGCCGCCAAGGCGGGATCTTCCAGCATTTTCTGATAATTTTTTGAAATGGAAAGACGGCCGAACGGGGGTTCGTTTTCCACCAGTTTGAAATTATCCCCGTCCGGCACCACCGTGATCTCCGGAAGGATATATGGTTCGTTCCGGGAATCAAGCGCAGTTCCGGGATGCGGGTCAAGATGCCGCAATTCGGAAACCAGCTGGTTCAATTCCTGGATACTGATCTCCATTTTCCCGGCGATCTGCGGCAGCTTATTGCGCGCCAGTTCATCCAAATGTTCCCTGATCAGCGTCTCCAGCATTTCATTCCGCGGGTTCATGCGGCCGGTCTGCAGCAGGAGGCATTCTTTCAGGTCCCTCGCGGCAATGCCGGGCGGATCGAAAGACTGCACCAGTTTCAAAGCATTTTCCGCCTCCTCCACCGAAGCGGCGGCGGCCTGAGCGGCATCCGGCAGCGTACCCCGGAAATAGCCATTCTCATCCAGACTGCCGATCACATACTCGGCACAACTGCGCACGGCCGGCGAAACATCCGCGAACCGGAGCTGATCCAGCAATTTTTCCTGCAGGGAAATCTCCGCAACAATGGAATCAAAAACGAACTGCCGCCGGCTCTCCGCCTCGTCAAAACCGGGATCGGGTTCTTCCGAAGACAAAACGCGGTCCAAATGTTCCTCATAATCTTCCCGGTTCGGGTCCAGCGAAGTATTTTCGCCGGAGGGAACCTCCCCGGACAAGTCTCCGGGATCCGTCAAGTCGTCCGGCGGGGCCTCATAGTCCTCCCGGTCCAGTTCCAGCACGGGATTCTGCGCCAATTCCTGCGAGATACGGTTTTCCAGTTCCATCACAGGCAGGGAAAGCAAAGACAGGGAAACCAGCTGCTGAGGCGCGAGAGTTTGAGTCTGCTTCAGCTCCTGCTGCTGTGAGAATCCGTTTGCTGTATCCATGTTCTTGCCTGAAAAAACAAATATTTTTTTCTGTTTCCGGGTTTCTTTTTTCTCAAAAAGAATTATAATAACTCATAAATCGGAAAAAACAAATCAAAATCAAACTCAGGAGAAAAAATATGTCGGGAAAATTCGGAATCACCGTTCTCGGCAGCGGCAGCCGCGGCAATGCTTCCATAATACACGGTCCAGATGGAGCGATCCTGCTGGATGCCGGGTTCAGCGCCAGGGAACTGGAAGCCCGCATGGAAAACAGCGGGATCGATCCGGATTCCGTGCAGGGGGTTCTGATCACGCATGAACATTCCGATCATATCAAAGGATGCCGGATCTTCACGAACCGGCACCGGATCCCGGTTTATTTGACCGCGCCGTCGCTGAAGGAAGCCGCAAGGTCAAACTATCTGCCGGAAAAGAAAGTGGTCATCACGCCCGGTTCCGCATTTGAACTCTGCGGAGTCACGGTGGAACCGTTCACCCTGCCGCACGATGCCGTGGATACGATCGGTTACGTTTTCCGGTCATGCGGGGAAAAGATCGGAGTGGCGACCGACCTCGGACACCTGAATCTGCTCGCCCGGCAGAAACTGCGCGGATCCTCCCTGCTGATGCTGGAGGCCAATCACGAACCCTCCATGCTCCAGGCGTCTGCCCGTCCGCTTCAGGTGAAACGGAGGATCCTGAGCCGATTCGGACATCTCAGCAATGCCGATGCCATGGCAGCACTGGAAGAACTGCTGACCCCGGAATCCCGTATGCTGGTATTGGCCCACCTGAGCGGCGAATGCAACAATTGCGAACTTTTGGCCGATATGGCGGAAAAAACATTGAAAAATCTGGAAAGAACGGATATATTGCTCAAAATCGCAAAACAGGATACTCCGCTGGAAACTTTCTGGCTGACGGAATAAGGATAAAGCAATGACGGACTCGCAGACGGAAAACGAAAACAGGGAGGTTTCCGCACCAGCCCCCCTGGAGATCGCGGTTTCGGTCCCGCCTGCTGCCATGCCGGAAAATCCGGATCAACCATCGCGGCAAATCAAGATATTCTGCCATAAATGCCAGCAGAAATTGGATGTTACCGGGCTGATGCCGTTTGCCCATGTCAGCTGCCCTGCCTGCGGGACCGATCTGATCATCCCAAAGTGGTTTGACAATTATCTGCTGGAAGAACCCTGCGGCCGGGGCGGCATGGCCTGGGTATACCGCGCACTGGACATTTCGCTGGACCGGGAAGTTGCAGTCAAGGTCCTGGATCAGAACATCGCCGAAGGCACCGATGATTTTCTTACCGAGGCCAGGACAGCCGCCACCATCAACCATGCCAGTGTCATCCCCATTTATACCTGCGGCATCTTTGAAAATCAGGCATATATCGTGATGCAGTATATGAACGGAGGTTCGCTCGAACAGAAACTGCAGCAGAAAAAAGGAGCCGCCCTGCCTATGGATGACGTCCTGCAATGGATCCATGACGCGGCGGAAGGCCTGGAATACGCATCCCGGCATGGGATCATCCATCATGACGTCAAACCCGGCAACATCATGCTGGACGCGGACGGGAATGCAAAAATCGGAGATTTCGGGATCGCCAGACAGCAAAATGACAGCAGCCAGGATCAGGACTTCTACGGCAGCCCGCTGTATATCAGCCCGGAAAGAGTATCCACAGGGAAAGAAGATTGTTCCGGAGACATTTACAGCCTCGGCGCCACCTTTTACCATCTGCTGACCGGGATTCCGCCGTTCCAGCATGAAAATCTGGAAGAACTGCTCTGGGCCAGAGTCAAACACAATCCGGTGGCACCGCACATTCTCCGGACGGGAATCTCACCGCTGATCTCCTCGCTGATCATGCGGATGATGAACCGCAATCCGGAATTGAGGCCAGGATATGAAGAGATCATCCGGAACCTGAATGCAGTGCTGCATAACAGCATTGACACCTCCACGCTGATCATACACAAGGAACTGCCCCTGCCGAAAGGCCAAAACGGTTCAAAATCGCCGAACAGCACATCCTCTCTGCGGGTCAAATCCCCCTCCGTCCAACTGAAACGGCGTCGTTCCTCCGTTTCCAGACTCCCTCTGCCAAATGAAAATGGGACTTCCATCAAAGACCTGGGAAACGCAATAAAAAATTCTCCCGGCCCGATCAAAAATCAGACTGTTCCTGCAGGAAGAAAACATTGGCTGACTGTCCTGACGGCGTTATCGGTCATTGCCGCGGGGTTCATAATCTTTGCAGTCGTTTTGCTGATCCAATCGACCGACTTTCTCCCGGAAACGGTTTTTTCCAGCGCTATGAAGAAATAAAAGGCTCCACCCTGTTCTTTCTTTCACTCGGCTGCGGCTTTTTCTGCTTTGCGGAACGCAGAATCCTCGATCACTTTCATCCGGGTCCATTTTCCCCCTCGGTAACGCAGATAGAACACGGTTCCGGCGGTCATGATGTAAACGACCAGACAGCCCCAGATGAACCAGACGTTGACCATGAAATATCCCAGCACCAGCGAGGGGAGAGCCTGCATCAGCAGCGCCATGGAAATGCCGGCAAGCATCGAAAAAAGCGTATCACCGGCCGCCCGGATCGCGTTGCTGTAGACAATGAACAAGCCGTCGAACAGCAGGAAGCAGGAGATGAATTTCAGCATGATCTTCGCCGTGGCGACGATCTCCGGATTCTTGTTGGAAAATCCCCACAGGACCAGTTCCGGGCGGAAAACGAAGATCATTCCCATGAACAGCATATAGATCCATACCAGATTTCTGGCGCTGCGCACCGAACGCCGGGCATGTTCGATATCCCGGGCGCCGATGCACTGGCCCACCAGGATGGAAACGGTCTGTCCGATCCCGATCATCGGCGTGAATGCCAGGGAATTCAAGCCGAAGGCGATACTGGCACCGGCCTGGACCACCACACCATACCGCCCCAGCATGATGATGAAAATGTTGAACGAAGCCAGATCCAGCGCGAACTGGAGTCCGTTCGGAGTGCCGTAGCGGATCAGGCGCTTGAACAGGTCCCAGTCGATGATTTTCGAGCAGGTGCCGAAATGCCGGCGCGAACTGGAGGGAATAAAAAAGAAACCGGCCAGGATCAGACAGGAAACCAGCGCGGAAAGATTCGTCCCCCACGCCGCCCCGGAGATCCCCAGTTCCGGCATTCCCCAGTGGCCAAAGATCAGGGCATAATTGAAGGGCACGTTCAATGCCGTGGCGATCAGGTTGACGGCCATGACCATTTTGGTTTTGCCGCGGCCGCCCCAGAATGCGCAAAACGCACTGTTGAGCAGCAGCAGAATGCCCCCGAGAGAAAGAAGCCGGAAATAATCCACCTCATGCGGGATCACCGCCGGATCGTGTCCGAACCGGGAAAACAACCAGCCGCCCCAGAACCAGCCTGAAGCCAGCAGCATTCCGCCAAGCACGGAAAGGATAATTCCCTGCCAGACCGCAGTCCCCACCCGGTCATGTGCTCCTGCACCGTAATACTGCGCCACGAACGTGCCGGTATAGCCGATGATGCCAAGGAAAAAACATGACAAGGTGAACGAGGTCAGGCCGGCCGCCATCGAACCGGCCACTGCCGTTTCCGAATAATGATCCAGCATGATCCGGTCCGCCAGCAGATTCACCGCATGCGCGGAAGAAGCCAGGATCAGCGGCAAAGCGATCTTCAATACTTCCCACATTCCTCCTTGATGGGACAGGAACTGATTCTTCTGTATTTTCATCCGCTTTCACCGAAGTTTGTAGTTTCTCCGCAATTCCAGATCTTCCTGCCGCTTCCGCAATGTCTCGCGTTTGTCCTCATAAGCTTTGCCGCGGGCAAGGCCAAGTTCAACTTTGACTTTCCCATGCGACAAATACATTTTCAACGGGATCAGCGCCAGTCCTTTTTCCTTGACCCGCTGGGCGATCCGCAGGATCTCCCGCTTATGCAGCAGCAGGACCCTCGGCCGGACCGGAGTATGATTGAATATATTCCCGTGCGAATAAGGAGAAATATTCAGATTGTATACGAAAATCTGATTCCTTTCCGCTCTGGCAAAGGAATCCTGCATGGAAACCGACCGCATACGACAGCTTTTCACCTCGGTTCCGCGCAAAGCGATCCCGCATTCCATACTTTCCAGGATCTGGTAGTCATGCCGTGCTTTCCGGTTTTGCGCGATCACTCCGTCGGCGCCCTGTTCCTTTTCTCTCTCTTTTTTCGCCATCCTATTGATCCCTGTCAGTTCGGAAACCGTTTCCGGAGTTCCTCTTCATACGCTTTTTTCAGCGGCTGGTTCCCCTCCGTCAGCGAATCCCGGAACGCAGTCAGCAGTTCCTTCTGCCGAGCAGTCAGTCCGGACGGCGTTTCCACGACGATTTTTACCAGCTGGTCGCCGCGTTCGCCGCCTTTCAAAGCGGGAACACCCTTGCCTTTCAACCGGAGCATCATGCCGCTCTGCGCTTTTTCCGGCACCCGGAGCCGGGTCTTGCCAGCCAACGTCGGGACCTCCACGATCCCGCCCAACGCCGCAACGGAAAAATCCACCGGGACCTCGCAAATAATATCCCGTTCCTTCCGGGAAAACACCGGATCGGGCAGCACATTGATCACCACATACAGGTTGCCCGGTTCGCCGCCGTTGGTCCCGGCTTCGCCTTCCCGCGCCACCCTCAGTTTCGAACCCGTATCCACCCCGGCCGGTATATGGACCTGCAGTTCTTTGGTCACACTGACCCGGCCGCTCCCCGAACATCTGGAGCACGGAGTCGTATTCACCGTTCCGGTCCCGCCGCAGGACGGACACGGCTGGGCCGCCGCCATCCCGAAGATCCCGCCGGCCGCGATTTGGCCGGACCCGCCGCAGCGGGGGCAGCTCTTCCGGGACGATCCGGGAGCGGCACCGGTCCCGGAACAGGCCGTGCAGATATCGTGCTTCGACAGCCGGATCCGTTTTTCCGCGCCAAAAACCGCATCGCTGAAAGAGATGTCCAACCGGTATTCGAGATCCGAACCGCGCTGACCGCGGGAACTTTTTCTTCCTCTCCGGGCCCCGCCGCCGAACATCTGGCCGAAGATATCGGCCCCATCCATTCCGCCGCCGGCACCGCCGAACATCTGGCTGAAAATGTCGTAAGGATCGCGGAATCCCCCCGCACCGCCTCCTGCTCCGCCGAATCCTCCCGCACCGGCGCCGCCGGCACGAAAATAATCCGACCCGAACTGGTCGTATTGCGCCCGTTTCTTCGGATCGCTCAATACATCATAGGCTTCCGATATGTCCTTGAATTTCTCTTCGGCACTCTTGTCGCCCGGATTTTTGTCCGGATGGTATTTCACCGCCAACTTGCGGTAGGCCTTTTTCAGTTCAGCATCGGTCGCCGTCTTCGATACGCCTAAAATCTGATAATAATCTTTGCTCATATCCAAACCCCCTTTCCCTGTTTCGCAAAACAGCGGAAATCACGGAAGTTTATTTGTCCTCTGTCTTCTCCGCCGGACCGGAACTTACCACCACATTTGCCGGTTTCAGCAGCCGGTCCCCCATCTTGTAACCGAAACTCCACTGCCGGATCACCTTGCCCGCGGGGATCGTGTCTGATGCTTCCTGAGACATCGCTTCCTGCGTGTTCGGATCAAAATCCTTGCCCGTGGCATCGATCCGTTCGATCCCCAGTTCGGAAAAAGCACGGTCAAATTCCGCCCGGATCATTTTCATGCCTTCCAGCAGTGCCTGCATATTGGTGGTGGTCTCCGTCGCCGCTACCGCCATGGAAAAATGGTCGAAAACCTGAAAAAACGGATGCAGGGTTTCCGTCATAGTATTGTAACGGACCGCTTCCATATCTTTCACGGCGCGCTTGCGCTGATTTTCCATTTCCGCCAGCAGACGGAGACGCTTGTCTTCCATCTCCAGCAGGGACCTTTCCAGCTTTATCAGTTTTTCCTCCGGGGTTTCCGGTGCTTCGGCCCTCTCCGGCTCGGCGGGGGTCTCCGCAGTTTTTTTCTTCGGTTCCGAGGCAGCCTCCTCCGCAGATTCCACCTTGATCTTCACTTCCGACTCCTGTTTTTCCTTTTCATTCATATGACTGACCTCTTTTTTGCTCTTCCTGAAAATATAAAAGGTAATATAACTCTCCGGATGCGCCATTGCAAACGGTTCATCCGGAGAATCTGCGGTGAATCAGTTTTTTCTTCCCGGGGAAGAACTGGACCGGAAAGTCAAATCCCCGTCTGCCGCATCCACCGTCAGCGTCATATCCTCGTGCACGTCGCCTGCGATCAGCATTCTGGAGATAGGGGTTTCCAGACGGTTGACGATCTCCCGTTTCAGCGGTCTGGCTCCGAATTCCGGATCATACCCTTCCTCCGCCAGCAGTTCCCTGGCTTTGCCGGTCACGTCCAGCGTCACTTTCTGTTCCGCCAGACGCCGTCCCAGTTCTTTCAGCTGGATATCCAGGATCTGAATGATCTGTTCCTTCTGCAGCGAATGGAAGATCAGAATGCCGTCCACCCGGTTCAGAAATTCCGGTTTGAAATGTTCCCGGAGACGTCCCATCAGGTCTTCGCGAAGCCGGTCCGGATCGGCTTTGCTCCGGATTTCCTCCAGCAGCATGTCGCTTCCGATATTGGAAGTCATGATGATGATCGTGTTTTTGAAATTGACGGTCCTTCCGTGCGAATCCGTCAATTGTCCGTCATCCAGGATCTGAAGGAAGATATTGAACACGTCATGGTGCGCTTTTTCGATCTCGTCAAACAGAATGACGGAATAAGGACGCCGTCTGACAGCTTCCGTCAATTGTCCGCCTTCGTCAAAACCGACGTATCCCGGAGGGGCGCCGATCAGACGCGACACACTGTGTTTTTCCATATATTCGGTCATGTCGATCCGGATAATGGCGCTCTCATCGTCGAACAATTCGTCCGCCAGGGCCTTGGCCAGTTCGGTCTTGCCGACGCCGGTCGGTCCCAGGAAAATGAATGAGGCAGTCGGGCGGCGCTGATCCTTCAGTCCGGCGCGGGCACGGAGCACGGCATCGGAAACCGCCTCCACCGCTTCATCCTGACCGATCACCCGCTGATGGAGTTTTTCAGCCAGATGCAGCAGTTTTTCCCGTTCGGTGCGGACCAGCTTGCTGACCGGGATCCGGGTCCAGCGGCTGACGATCTGGGCGATATCCTCCTCATCGACCTCTTCCTTCAGCAGCCGGCTTTCACTGCCGCCGTTCTCCTTGATCTTCTTTTCGGCGGCGGCAATCTGTTTTTCGATGCCGGGAATGGTGCCATGACGCAGTTCGGCGGCTTTTTCCAGATTGTACTCGCGCTCCGCTTTGGCCAGATTGGCTTTGGCGATCTCCAATCCTTCCCGCAGAGTCCGGATCTGGGCGATGCTCTGTTTTTCCGCTTCCCACTGGGCGCGGAGAGTTTTCGCTTTTTCCTTGTATTCCGCCAGTTCGGACGCAATGACCTGCATCCGCTCTTTGCTGGCGGCATCTTTTTCTTTCTTCAGAGCAGCCAGTTCGATTTCCAAACGCATTGCGTGACGTTCCAGTTCATCGATCTCCACTGGACAGGAATCGATCTCCGTCCGGAGTTTTGCCGCGGCCTCATCCACCAGATCGATCGCCTTGTCCGGCAGGAACCGTTCCGTGATATATTTGCTGGAAAGCGTAGCGGCGGCCACCAGTGCACCATCACGGATCTTCACGCCGTGATGCAATTCGTAGCGTTCCTTCAACCCGCGAAGGATGGAGATCGTATCTTCCAGACTCGGCTCTTCCACCAGGACCGACTGGAACCGGCGTTCGAGCGCGGCATCTTTTTCGATGTATTTGCGGTATTCATCCAGCGTGGTCGCGCCTATGCAGTGCAATTCGCCGCGGGCCAGCATCGGCTTGAGCAGATTTCCGGCGTCCATGGAACCTTCCGAAGCACCGGCTCCGACCACCGTATGCAGTTCGTCGATGAACAGAATGATGTCACCGTTCGCACTGGAAACCTCTTTCAGCACGGCTTTCAGACGTTCCTCGAATTCACCGCGGTATTTTGCCCCGGCGATCAAAGCGCCCATATCCAGAGCGATGATCCGTTTGTTTTTCAGGTTTTCCGGCACATCGCCGCGGACGATCCGGACCGCAAGGCCTTCCACAATGGCGGTTTTCCCTACTCCGGGCTCGCCGATCAAAACCGGATTGTTCTTGGTCCGGCGCGACAGGATCTGGGTGGTTCTCCGAATCTCGTCGTCCCGTCCGATCACCGGATCAAGTTTCTCCTTCCGGGCGGCCTCGGTCAGATCGCGTCCGTATTTTTCCAATGCCTCAAAGGAAGCCTCCGGATCTTCATTCAAAACACGCTGATTGCCGCGCACTTCCTTGAGTGCCATCAGAGTCTTGTCTTTGGTGCAGCCGCATTCCTCCAGCAGACGGGCGCAGGCTCCGCCTTCCTCCTGCATGGCCAGGAAGATATGCTCCACACTGATGAATTCATCCTTCATTTCCTCCGCTTTGTTCTTCGCGCTGACCAGCAGACGGCTGAAATCACGCGACGGGTAAGATTGTCCCGCGCCCGGACCGCTTACCGCGGGAACGGCACGCAGCGCCTGTTCTACTTTTTCCTGGACCAGAGCCAGATCGACATTCATCTTCTTCAGCAGGGAAGGGATCAGCCCCTGTTCCTGATGAAGCAGTGCATGAAGCAGATGCTCCGGCCGGATTTCCTGATGACCATACTCCAACGCGGTTTCCTGCGCCTTCAGCATGGCTTCACGGGATTTGCGGGTAAGTTTTTCCATGTCCATACTCACTTCTCCTTTTTTTATTTGTTGACATAAACATCCTGCCGGAGTATTAAGCAACTTTTATGCCATACTGAAGTATGAGCAGGGAAGAGGAGTTTTTATGTGGGACAATTTGACACAATGGATACTTGCGGCTCAGTCGTAGATATCGCGCTCGAACCGGGTGCTGTAGGCGAGACCCGGCATGGCGGAAATACCAACGGTGACGCTGACGAAAGGACTCCAGTATTTCCGGTAAGCCTTTCGCTTTTCGGAATATTCCCGGTCGGAAGAGATCCCGGTGGCCAATACCAGATACCAGCAATGGAAATCCCGATGCAGAGAAATGCCCAATTCATCCACCAGGTCATCATCGATGTTATAGGTGCCGAAGATCGTCCCCTTCAACCGTTTATCAAAGGTCGGGAATGACAGGGAAGCCCAGACATACTGATCCCGGGAAACATAGCTGTTGAACTGGGTCGTTGCATTGATTTGGGACAAAGTGCTGCCCATGGAATACATGGTCCTCTGTTCATAAAAGTCAGAATAAAAGTATCGCACGTTGAATATCCAGTCTTCAGCGATCTTATACCGCAAGCCGATATTGAAACGGTTGATCAGGTCCCAATCCAAACCGGGCCGCCCGACGTCCTTACTTCCTCGTTTGACCGTATAATCATGATCTCCATTTCTGCCGACATCCAGCAGCAGCTGCGCATACAGGGTCAGGTTGCTGGTGGGATTAAATCTCAGGAGTGTGCCCAAATCACCGATATGGTTGAAATTCTTTTTCGAGATAAAATGGAAATCCCAATAGTTTTCCATGGAGAACCAGGTGTACAGCTGGTTGTTTCTGCGGGTCTGCAACCGGTTCTGGATGCCGAGCCGGATGAATGCTTCTTCCTCGATCTGATCCACTTCGTCAAAATAGTAGATATTCCGATAATCCTCGGTCGGTTTCGGAATGTAGGTCAGATTGAAATAGGGGACCGCCACATGACGGATCCCGTCAATTTGAAAGAACGCATTTTTCGGCTCCTGCCAGGTGCGGGAGATCTTCATGTTCCCTTCCAATCCCAGTTCAAAAGCCAGCCGGTAACGCGCTCCGCCTTTATCATCGTAATTTTGCAGCTTGATCTGATAATTCGGCCAGAAGTATTTCTGGTCGACCGCATACATTGAATAAAGATCATCCACATCGACCTTCTTTTTGGAAGAATCGGAATAGGCGGTGAACCGGGCCAGAGCCCGCGGGATCAGGTTCAGGAACCCGAACAGCTGGAACGGATAATAGAGCCCGTGCAGAGTATCGAAACGGAACGATTTGTAGTCTTCCGGATCATCAAAATATCCGGCAAAGGCATCCGGATCGACCGATCGAAGATATTCCGCCGCGGCGACCTGGTTGTTACCATACCGATTGACGATCTCTCTCCAGCGCTGAGTCTGGTTTTCATTCCGCAGCAGCTGATAGATGCTCAGATTCGGGTTTTCGCTGCGGGAAAAATCATATTCGCGCCAGCGGCTCCGGTAATATCCGGCGGAAGTTTCGCCCTGATAATAGAAATTCTTGAACAGTTCCTGCCGGAAAATGTCGATCCGCAATTCCGGCAGACGTTCGATCGTTGTGAAGAAATCATTTACCCGGAATGTGGTCTGCAGGGTCGCCGAAAATTTTTCTCCCTGATATTCCACCGCGGCATAACTCGGCGGCTGGACGTCGCGGTCATAACGGTTCTCGAAAAAGTCTTCCAGGAAATTGAAGTCGCTCAACTTGTCCACGACTCCCCGGAAATCCAGCCGGGGAGTGATATGAGTCAGATTCGCCAGCCGAAGTTCATACCGGTCTTTTGGCAGTTCATAACGCCCGTAACGCGAAAACCATTCTCTGGAAGAGACCCCGTCCGGCACATCGCTCCGTTCCTTATCCCAGAACAAATACGGATCGCGGTCATGGATATAATATGCGAACAATTCCGTCTTGGAATTCTTGGTCAACACGTCCACTGTGGTGCCCAGCCCGAAACCGCGTTCCGAATAATAATCCACGATCAGGCCGGCCCGGACTACCGCGGGTTCCTCGATAATGTCAAATTCCTTGGTGGTCCGCAGATAATACCCCCAGTCCGAATCGCTCCCGAATTCAAAACGGACACCGAACGAGTTGGAATCCGCCGGCTTGTATAAGACCGGCAGCCAGAAGACCGGCACGTTCCAGACATTGATGAAGTTGCTCATCATCAGCAGACTGTGTTCGCCCTGGTCCGGATTGTAATTGTGAATGCTCCGGTTGGACTCCCGGGGATTCAGGGTCATGACGCTGGATTCAATACCGTAATGGGCATTGGAATCCGCCTCATACTCGCATGTGGTCATACGGGAGTTGAACATCTTCACTTTCCCGTTGGGATAGCGTTCCGCCAGATAGCCGCGGAAATACATGTATCCGGCCTTGATAAAGAAATTGCGGAACTGCAGCGCTCCGGTTTCCAGACTGCCCGACGCCCGTTCGGCCGAAAGATAAGCACTGTTGAATACCAGCACCGCACGGATCCTCTGGGTCCCGTCCGGTGAAGTCGTTATCCCCTCGGCAATCACTTTTACCGCAGGCTTTTCCAGATATTTTTCATACTGGGCGGGAGTCAGGATCTTCCGCTGGACGACCTGGGTGGAGAAAATTACATTCCCGGCGGCCTCCATGTCTTTCGTCACCAGATTCACCGTTATCGCATCCGCAGTGACTTGGAGATTTTTCGTCCGGATCACCGCATGTCCTCGCGCGATCAGATTGGCACCCACATATTCGTAGGAATCTGCACTCATGTCTATGTCTTCCCGTTTCAGGGAATTGAACTGGGGAAGGCCAAAGTCCTCGGCGCTGACGCCCCCGAAACCGAATCCGGACAGACCGCCGCTGCCGCCGGCCGCACCGCCAAAAACAGGCAGGAAACACCCTGATGCCGCAAAAAGCATCAGTGCTATTTTCAATTTATGTCGAAAAAAAACCGCCATCTGCTAATATTCCGAAAAACCAAGGACACTCATTTATAACTAATAATTTAACATCATTTCTTTGAGATTTCAAGAAAAAAAAAGAAATGACAGGATTTTTTCCGCCGCGATCCCTTAAAAAATGAGATCTTTGGGCTGCATTTTCATGAACGGACAAAAAATCAGATCCAATGAATCGATCCTTGACGGAAGCGGAGCCGGAAAATCATTTGTCCAATTCCCGGACGATCCGCTTGAGTTTCATTTCAACCCGATTGCGTATCGTGTAAATCGAAACCGCGGGGATCCTGTAAAGACGGGACAGATCCTTGACCTTATAATGACAGATATCCAGCAGATAGAATATCTGATAGTGACGCAGGCTCACCTGTTCCTTGAGCTGTTCCAGACTTTGTTTCAGAACATGCTCCCGCCATTCCTCCGCAAACCGTTCTTCCGGTCCCGCATCCTCCGCCTCCTCATACGGGATCCGTTCCTGCCGGTAGATTTTGCGCAGCATGTCGCAAGCCCGGGCATGGATGATCCTCCGCAGATAGTCCCGGAACCGCCCTTTCGATGGATCATATTCAAAACCCGGCATCTGCTCCGACAGGGTCATCATCACATTCTGGATCAAGTCTTCCAGATTCTCTTTTTTCAGACCACAATCTTTTCCATGCAAGCGGATCAGCGGTGCATAAAAACGGTAAAACTGTTCCCATGCCGACTCATCCCGTTTCCTGGCACCCTCCAGTATCTCGTAATCCGTTATGAATTTCATCGTTCCGTTCCCGGCTGTTCCTTTTCCAGACCCACAGAACGGCAATATAACAGACCTTCCATCATATTTCAAGTAAAAATTATGATTTTTCAGTAAAATAAACAGTGTTATAAAAAATATATTAGTTGATTATAAACAGATTTTACACAAAATATTGATTTGATATTCCAGGCAGAAAAATACCCAAGGCATAAAATATGTGAAAATGAAAAACCAGAAAGGACCAATCACTCAGCGGTTCAGCGCCTGCAATGCCTTGCGGATAATATTTTCGGTCGAACGCTGATCTTCCGGAAGTTCAAGCGCAACGTCGGAAACCAGTTTCTGGAATTTCGGTCCCTGAAAACCGAGCTGTCCCAACGCAAGGATCGCATCCTCGACCGACTTGTCCGCCTTGGTCGGGGCTCCGCCGGCGGAAAAAGCGGTTTCCGGAGCGATTTTCTGGATCTTGTCCCGCAGTTCCACCAGAATGCGTTCCGCGGATTTCGGACCGACTCCGCTGATTTTCTTCAGGCTTTTCAAGTCGCCGGACGCCACCGCCTGACAGAAAGAGACCACATTCATGCAGCTCAGGATATTCAAGGCGGTTTTGGCGCCGATCCCGTTCACCGTGATCAGAAGCAGGAACACATCCCGTTCCTGCCTCGTGGCGAAACCGAAAAGAGTCAATGCGTCTTCCCGGACCTGGAGATAAGTCAGGAGTGTTACGGATTTCTTTTCATCCGGACGCGGCAGCTTGTCAAAGGTGCTCATCGGGATCAGAATCTGATAACCGACACCGTTGACATCCAATATGGCCTCGGTAAAAGAAGCTTCGATCAGGGTTCCGGTCAGCTGCACAATCATTTTTCACCTCCGGGCAGTTGGATATCCATGGAAATATCGCATGATTTGACGGAATGGGTCAGCGCGCCGGCGGAAATGAAATCCACTCCGGTCTTTGCCGCGGAAGGGATCCGCGCCAGCGTGATGCCGCCGCTGGCCTCGAGTTTCGCCCGGCCGGCCACGAATTTCACCGCCTCGGCCATCATTTCATCGCTCATATTGTCGAGCAGGATGTATTCGGCTCCGGATTCCACCGCCTCGGCCAGTTCCGTCAGTGAATCCACTTCCACCTCCACTTCCAGTTCCGGGTGCTGTTTCCGGGCCCGCTCCACGGAGCGGAGGATGCCGCCGGAGCCTTCCAATCCGGCCAGTTCGCGGTGATTGTCCTTGATCATCACCCGGTCATACAGGCCGATCCGGTGGTTGAAAGCGCCGCCGACCGCGACCGCGTATTTTTCCAGGTTGCGCCAGCCAGGCGTGGTTTTGCGGGTATCGAGGATCCGGCAGGAATTCCCGGCGGCATCCTGATATTTTTTCGCCGCGGTCGCCACCCCGCACAGCCGCTGCAGAAAGTTCAACGCCGTGCGTTCGCCTGTCAGCAGTTTGCGCGCGGATCCATGCACCCGGACCATCAACGTCCCTTTCGGACAGAAATCTCCCTCTTTGACCAGAGGCTCCCATTGCAGCGACGCATCCAGCGTATGGAAAAGCCGTTCGGCCACCGGGAGGCCGGCACATACCAGATCCTCCTTGGCCAGAAAAACCGCTTCGGTGATCAGATCGTCGGGGATCACGGAATCGGTGGTGACATCACCGGCCTCGCCAAGGTCTTCTTCCAAAGCCAATGCGATCAGCGCATCGGTGCGTTTCCAATCGATTGCGGGAATGGTTTTCATCTCAGTTGTTCTCCGGATTGTAAAATTCAGAATGGGCTTCGATCGAAACGGCACGGCCGGTCGTCATCTCGTAGGAAATGACCGCATAGTCGAGCCGGATATTTTTCTCGGTAACGTTCAGCCGCGTCGGCATGCCGGTGCGGAATTTGCGGACCACATCGGGAATGTCGCGCCCGAGGATGGAGTTGTGTCCGCCGACCATGCCGACATCTGTCAGAAACGCGGTCCCGCCCGGCAGGATCCGTCCATCGGCGGTCTGCACATGCGTATGGGTCCCGATCACCGCGGTCACTTTGCCGTCCAATGCCCAGGCCATCGCCGCCTTCTCGCTGGTCGCTTCCGCATGGATGTCCACGATGATGCATTTCACCGCAGGCGGCAGCTGGCCGATGATCTTTTCCACGGTTTCGAACGGGCACGATGCGCTCTCCCTCATAAACACCCGTCCCAGCAGCGAGATCACCGCGACCTCTCCGCCGGCGGGATTGCGGAACACCTCCCAGCCGCGGCCCGGCTGCAGTGAACTGAAATTGGCCGGGCGGACCAGATTTTTCACCGCCAGGATCTCCTGCTCGAAATTCTTCTGGTCCCAAGTGTGATCGCCCGAAGTGAACACATCCACCACTCCTTCCAGATCCCGGATGCAGGTCAGGCTGTAGCCCGCGCCGTTGGCGGAATTTTCGCCGTTGGCAATTACGAATGAAGCGCCATGGCGCTGTTTCAGGACGGGCACCAGATTTTTTACCGCGGCACGGCCGCCTTTGCCGACAATGTCGCCGACAAACAGGATTTTCAGAACAGGTCCAGCCATTTTAACACAACTTTCCGATGAAATTCCATCAAATTCAGCCCCGCAGTCCACATTTTCAACGATCCAGCATTGAAAATCCGGAAAAACGGGCTATCTTTCCACATGTTTTACCGACAATATACCAGAGAAACCCTTTCTCTGCAAATGGAAATAAAGGAAAATAGATGAAAACATGGCTTAAAACCGTGCTGAAACTGATGCTGGCAGGCGGGATCATCGCCTTTCTCGTCTGGAAAACTCCCGCGGGTTTCCTCGATACCCTGCTGAAAGCCAACCGTTACTGGATCCTTGCCGCGCTGGTCCTGTACGGGATCCATATCTTCGCCAACGCCTGGCGCTGGTGGATCCTGCTCAAAGCCCAGAAGATCGACTGCTCTTTGTGGATGGCGACTTCACTCACCATGCAGTCGTTTTTCTTTTCGCTGGTGCTGCCAGGCGGTGCGATCGGCGGCGACCTGGTCCGCGTGGGTTTCCTGACCGCACGGATCCGGAAGGGCAGAAAATTCGACGGAGGGTTCACCATCCTGATCGACCGCTTCACCGGCATGATCGGCATTTTCGCACTGGCGCTTGGCTTGATGCCGTTTGTCTGGGACGTGATCTCTTCGGTCAAAGGTATCATGGAACAATTCATCTATGTGCTGCTGGCCGGCAGTTTCGCCGGAATCGCCGCTTCCGTGGTGGTGTTCAACCACCGTATGCTCGAAAAAATCTCCCTTTACCGGAAACTGAGCGAATTCGGCGACCGGATCACCCACGGCACCTATTCCAAAGTGACTTCCGCTCTTGATTCCTACGCGGATTGCCGGAAGGAGATCGTCATCTGCATCATCGCCAGCATCGTGCTGGTCAATCTGGTGCTGGGCGTGGAAGCGTGGTGTGTCGCGACCGCGGTAACCGGCCAGATGCACTCTTTCCTGGTGGTTCTGACCGCCATCACGGTCGGCAACATCGCCGGTCTGCTGCCGACCACCCCGAGCGGAGTCGGCACGCGCGACCTTTTTGTCATCCCGATCCTGCAGGCCGGGGGGATGCCGTATGACGCCGCGCTCGCAGTCTCGCTCACCATTACCGCCATCATCCTGCTTTACAACCTTTCCGGCGGAATTTTCTTCATCCTGACTCCCGGAAAGAAAAAGGAAGATGCCCATGAATGAAGGCGGCTTGAAAGACGCCTGGATCCGGACCCGTGCCGCGCGGTCCGTCTCGCTGGTGGGTGATGCCCTCCGCTCGGCCCTGGAAGAAAACCGTCCGGCGGATCAGTTTCTCCAGCGGATCTTCCGGCAGGACCGCCGGATCGGCGGACGCGACCGCAGATTATATTCGGACCTGGTCTTTGCCGTGTTCCGCTGGCTCGGCCCGCTCAAAAAATATTCTTCCGGTCCCGCTTTTCTGCTGGCCGGGGCTGCCGTTGCGGATAATCTTGATCTGCCGGAAACCGCCATCTTCCTGAAACAGGCGGGACTGGACGATTCCTGCCGGGCAGAGATTTTTGCCCCGGCTGCCCCGATCGCGCGGCTGAATGCGTTTCTGCGCATGAGCGGATTCCCGGCCGGGATCTCCAGACACGATTGTCTGCCGGAATGGATCTTCGGCCATCTGGATTTTGTCCCGGATGACAAATTTCTCGAACTCCAGCAGACCCGTCCGCCGCTCTGGCTGCGGATCCAGCACCATGACCGGGAAGAAGTCATGGGATCGCTCCGGCGCAGCGGCATCGATGCAGTCCCGCATCCCCGGATGGGGTCCGCGCTGGCCGTATTCAATGCCAGAGTAAATTTGCCGGAACTCGAAGCATACCGGAATGGCTGGATCGAAGTCCAGGATCTTTCTTCCCAGTGCATCGGCATGGTCTGTGCGGCGGAACCGGGACAATGCTGGTGGGATGCCTGTGCGGGCAGCGGCGGAAAAACATTGCTGCTGTCCGACCGGATGAACGGGAAAGGCACCATCACGGCATCCGATATCCGCGGCGGGAAGCTCGACGAACTCCGGCAGCGAGCCAAACGCGCCGGATTCAGCAATATCCGGACACGCGAATGGGACGGGATCCAACTGCCGGTCGGGGAAAACTCCTGCGACGGAGTTCTGATCGACGCCCCCTGCTCCTCTTCCGGCCGCTGGCGCCGAAACCCCGAAAGCCGCTGGACCCTTACTCCGGAGCGGGTCGCGGAACTGGCTTCGGTCCAGCAGAAAATTTTGAACTCAGCCTCACTGGCGGTAAAACCCGGCGGCGTACTGGTCTATGCGACTTGTTCGCTCCTCCGGGACGAAAACCGGCTGAATGCAGAAAACTTTCTTGCCGCGCATCCGGAATTCGAGCCGGAAGGATTCCCGCACCCGCTGACCGGCGAAATCATGCCTGGCGCCGTGCAGATCCTGCCGCAGGACGGCGACTGCGACGCCTCATTCATCACCCGTTTCAGAAAAAGGAGATAACATGCGGCTTCCGATTTTTCTTCTGACGTTTTTTCCCATCCTGCTTTCGGCGGCCCAACCGCCGGCGGCCCGGTTCGAACTGGTTTCCGTTCCGCAGGTTTCACAGACTGTCTCCCGAATGGGCAACTGCATCGCGCCCCGTTTCCGCGACACGGTCGCCGCTGTCACGCTGATCCTTTCCGCGGGTGCCGTCCAATGCGGCATGGACCCGACCCGGCCGATGGAGATCCGCTTTTATTCTTTCGGAGAACGGCCGGTCATGCGGATCACGGCATTCGCAGTTGAGCACAAGGGGGATCTCCCGGCCAGAATAAAACTCGCGGGATGTCCGTTTCAGGTAAAAGAAAAAGGGAAACTGATCATCCTTGACTCGAACGGGATATCCGAACCGCTTCCAACGGTCCTGCCGGGGAATGGTCTGAAAGAAGGTGAACTGATCCGCGGGACCGTTCAGGCAGATGCGGTCCGCCGGCATTTCCGCTTCAGTTCGTTCAATGCCAAAGACACTTCGGCGAACCTGATCCTGCGGGGAGTGGATGAACTGCTCACGCAGGCCGGCGAAGCGGCAGTGGTTTTTTCCGCTGATGAAAAGTCTCTGAAAGTGGAATTGACTGTCCGGCCGAAAAAAACATCCGCTTTGAGCCGGTGGATGCAGCAGCCTCTGCCTCCGAAAGGCAGGATCGAAGTATTCGATGGTGCTCAGACGCTCGCGGTCCTGCGCCTGGACCCGACCGGAACCTTGCGGCAATATGCGGCGGCGTATCTGGGAAAATCGTTTCCGGCATCGCTGGCCGCATCCGCAAACGGTTTCGCGGCCATGGCCTCGGGTTCCAGCCGAAAATACAGTTCCATGCGAGTGAACGCGGGGATCCGGCCGGATCCGTCAGCCGGACTTCAGAAAGAGATCCGGAAATTGAAACCGACCCCCTTTGATGGATGGTTCCAACTGCGGAACAATCCGACGCTATTAATCTCCCTGAAACCGGACGGTTTGCTCCTCTTCGGTGCGGACGGGATGGATTCGACTCTTCTGCATGCCTTAGATCAGCCCAGGGAATTCACAAAAACGCTGCCGGATGTTCCTTTCGTCTGTCTTGACCTGGCGGATCTGGAACGGCCGCTGGCGGAACTGAGGATCGACCGTGGATCGCTTCGCCTGATCCTTCAGGCAAAAGATCAATGGTTTGCCGCTCACGGCCCGCTGCTGGAAAAACCGCTGCTCCTGCCGGAAAGAAAGTAGATACTTCGCAGAGGGACTCAGCGCAGCAGGCGATTGCGCATGAGCAGCGCGGCACCGCGGGCGGTATCGTTTTTTCCCAGACGGGAAAATTCCAGTTTCAAGTCGCGCACCGTTCCCGCGAAACAACTCAGGTTCAACACCCGGTGGATGGATTCGAGGAGCAAATCGCCCAGTCCGGTCAGTTCGCCGCTCAGCACGATCACCGAAGGATTGAGCAGCGTCACCGCCACCGCCAGCGCCCGGCCGATGCTGTCGCTCACCTCGCCGGCAATGATCCGCGCCGCCTTGTCATGCCTGGCGCATTCGGTAAAATAGTGCAGGCTGAACTGTTCGAGATTCAACACCGTATCCACACCGCTGGTCAGGACTTCGTGGATCCGCCGCCGGATGCCGGTTTCGCCCGCCAGCGCTTCAAGACATCCCCGGTTCCCGCATTGACACAAAGGTCCGCCCGGATCGATCACGATGTGGCCGATTTCCATCGCCTGGTTCGTGTCGCCGATGAAACATTCGTCGTCCTTGATGAACCCGCCGCCGATGCCGTCGTCCATGCCGAGGTGGAACAGACTTCCTTGCATTTCGCGTCCACGCACCAGATATTCCATGAAGGTCTTGACCATCCCTTCGGGCCAGACACCGGCGGGGACCTGGTATTCCCGGGTCAGCCATTCGCCGGTGTGCGCATTTTCCCATCCAGGCACATTGACCGCGCGGATCGAAACCCCCTTCCGGACATCCACCAGTCCGGGATCGGCAAACCCGATCCCCTTGATTTTGCTCCAGTCCGCGCCGGACCGTTCGTGCAGCCGGCGCAGGACCGCCCGGACTTCATTGCGGCAGGCGGAAAGCGAACCGCGCTCCAAGGCGGGAAATTCCTCCGAAAAAAGGATCTCTCCCGTCAGATCGACCACCGTTCCGATAGTCCGCCGGACCTGAAAATCGATCCCCGCCGTCCAACTGTGATCCGGATTCAGTTTCAGCTGCGGCGCTCTGCGTCCGGTCCGCTTTCCGCTCCGCTCCGGCTCGCACAGGATCCCTTCCCGTTTCAGCAGATCGACCGCTTCGAACACACTTGCCGCGCGGCCTCCGGTCAGCTCGACCAGTTCGGGCCGGGTGACCTGTCCATACCGCAGTACGTATTTCAGTATTACAGAACGCAAACTGTCTATTTTCATTATCTTCAACCGGCTTTTTATTGATTTATGATTCATTTTCGTATCATTAAAATATAATTTTTTCCTGAAATTGCAATAAAACATTCAAAAAAAGTTTGATTTTCCCGATAAAAAGGCGATGGTATCAACAGAGAAATCCACAGGAGGAAACATGAAGAATCATCAAATGCGTCTTATGACGGTGGAAGAAGTGCAGAAATATCTGAAGAAAAATCAGACTATCATTCTGCCGTATGCACTGTGCGAGCAACACGGGTATCATCTGCCGCTGGACACCGACATCCGGAATGCGGAATACTGCTCGGCCGCCCTGGCGGAAAAACTCGACTGCATCGTGGCTCCGGTGCTGAATTACACTTTCTCCGGCGGCATGCTGCCCGGCACGATCAACGTCAAGCCGAACACCTTCTCGAATCTGGTCGGCGAGATCATCGAATCACTGACGCTGCAGGGATTCCGCAATTTCATCATCATCCCCGGACACGGCGGCAGCGAAAGCATGCTCCACCTGAAAGAATCGCTCCGGATCCAGAAATGGCTCAATCCCGCCTTGGCCGACGACCTGATCCTGCTTTGTCCGATCTGGGATTTCTCCCCGACCTGGACCAAACTGTTCCAGACCCGCGACTATCATGCGTCCGAAGCCGAGACTTCGCTGCTGCTCCACTGGTGCCCGGAAGTCGTCCGGAAGAAGATCGTCATGGACAAACCTGCCGTGGCGGAACGCCTGCGCGACGATCCCGACAGCTACCAGAAGCGAGTCAGCTTCACTTCGCTCAAGCAGGAAGTGATCCAGACATCGCAGCGGGAAGACGTGAAGATCGGCGTGATGGGTTATCCGGAACGCGCCAGCGCCAAACTCGGAGCCAAAATCGAGGCCGAATTTCTGAAGAACGCGACCCGGGAACTGTGTAAGGCGATCAAGGATGCCGACAAAGCGCGCAAAACCGGAAAACGGATCGAGCATGAAGACAACGAAAAACTGAAAATTCTGGCTCTGTGATCAGAGCCTGTCATTGAACAACCAAAACCGAAACAGGAGGAAACATCATGCCTATCGAAACAGTTGACAAGGAGCATTTCACCGGCGGAAAAACCGAAGGCGGGATCACCAGTTCGTACGCCACCGATGACGGAGTGAAACTGAAAGTCGCGTATTCCTTCATGGGAAGCATTTACGACGATGCCGAACGCAATGCGGCGCTGGCCGCCATGGCGCAGGATTCGCTGACCATGGGCCCGAAGACCCAGGAATTCCAAGACAAATTCGCCAAGATCCACGGCGTCAAACATGCGTTCGCGTGCTCCAACTGCACCACCGCCATGCACGTCGGCACCCAGATCTTCGACATCAAACCCGGCGATGAAGTCGTCGTCACCCCGAACACCTTCGTGGCCACCTCGCTGGCGATCCTCAAGGAAGGCGGCATCCCGGTGTTCGCCGACATCGATCCGCGCACTTTCAATATCGATCCCGCCAAAGTCGCCGAAAAAATCACCTCCAAGACCAAAGCGATCTATGTGGTCCACTATGCCGGTCTGATGGTCGATATGGATCCGATCATGGAGATCGCCCGCAAGCACGGCATCTTCGTGCTGGAAGACTGTGCGCACGCCACCGGCGCCTCCTACAAGGGACGCATGGCCGGATCCATCGGTGACATCGGCGCGTTCTCGTTCCACTCCCTCAAGAACATCACCACCTGCGGCGAAGGCGGCATGATCACCACCAACCATGACGAATTCTGCCACGGGATCCAGAACCTCCGCTGCATGAGCAACAACCACTCCTGGGGCGAACAGGGTTCCAAATGGACCTTCGGCGACAAAGTCACCATGGAAAAGACCGACCCGATCCAGTACTGGATGCCGGCCCACTTCGACGTGATCCCGCATAACGGCCACTGGGGCAGCAACTACCGCATGAACGAGATCCAGGCCGCTGTCGGATGCGCCCAGCTGGACAAACTCCCGATGCTCACCGCCAAACGCCGTGAGATCGCCCACAAGATCACCGCCGGACTCCAGGGCGTCGAAGGCGTCGAGACCGTTTACGAGCCCGAAGGATACAATCACGTGTTCCATCTCTACACGCTCTGCATCGACGAAAAGAAGATCGGCGGCACCCGCGACGAGTTCATGCAGACCCTCTATCAGGAAGAAGGCGTGCAGACCATCCTGCATTACCAGCCCACTTTCCATTTCACCGGACTGCGCAGAATGGGCTACGATCCCAATCAGTGCCCGATCGCCACGGAATTCTTCTACAAGCGGGAAATGAACCTCCCCATGCATCCGCGTCTGACCGATCAGAACATCCAGGACATGGTCGAAGGCATCAGGAACACCGCTGCGAAACTCCGCAAGCGCCACTGCAAAGCCTGAGATCACACTTATGTGGATGCGAAAAGTTGAAGAAAAACCGGAAAATCTCTGGTTCCCTGCTTGACGATTCACGGTTGACAGTGTATTTTATGGGATGCGGATTTCCGCGTGTAAAAAAGGAGGAATGAATTATGGCGGCAAAAGTTGATGCATCGAAATGCGTCGGATGCGAAGCATGTGTGGGAACCTGTCCGGTTGGCGCGATTGCCATGAAAGATGGTGCGGCTAAAGTGGATCCGGATACCTGCATTGACTGCGGTGCTTGCGTTGCCGGCTGCCCGGCCGAAGCGATCGCACAGGAATGATCCGACATTCCAATTTCAGCGAAAACGATCCGGGATCTGCATTCCGGATCGTTTTTTATGAACGGATCCCAGTCAGGAACGGATGATGCCGGGCACGCGAAACACCTATTCCCTGCGCCGGGAGTTCCTTCCATCCATCACCAGGCCGCCGTCTTTGATCCGCCACAAATAAAGCGAGGCCAGGGTCCCATACGGCGAACAGCGCCGGCGGAACGCTTCGAATCCGGATTCGTCCAGCTGGTCCAGCCCGTTCAGCATCATGATGCCGCGGCGGATCCCCAGATCATGGAAACTGAGGACATCCGGCCGGCCCAGAGCGAAGATCAGCAGCATTTCCGCGGTCCAGACCCCCACGCCTTTCAGTTTCACCAGTTCCCCGATCACTTCCGGATCGGATTTCCGGCTCAGCGCGGAAAAATCGACCGCGCCGGAAAGCTGCGCTTCGGCGATCCCGCGCAGATATTCGACCTTGCGGCCGGAAAGTCCGCAGGAACGCAAAGACTCATATCCGGCGGAAAGGAGCCGTTCCGGAGAAATTTCCCCCAGCAGCTGTTCCACCCGGCGGAAGATCGCATCGGCCGCCTTCACGGCCAGCTGCTGCGAAACGATGCTCTGGACCAGCGCGTAAAACAGATCGCCGCAGCATTCGAACGAACGGAGATCCGCCTGCCGGACGATCTGTGTGAACTCCGGGACCTGCCGGCACAAAGCCTCTTTATCTTTTTTCCTGACGATGAACTTTTTCATGCCTCTGCTCCGGACATCCCCGCTGCATTTATTCTGCAAGGGCCCTGCGGATCAGCGGCTCAACAGCAGCCGCCCAGATCTCATACCCCGGAACGGCAAGATGCGTCATGTCCGGCTGAAAACATTCCTCGCAGATCGTCCCGTCCGGAAGCAGAAACTCCGACGTCAGATCCATGAGCTCGATATTTTTCTTTCCTTCGAGCTGTTCCCGGACCATGGCGTTGGTCGATGAGATCAGTTCGCGGAAAGGAGAATCACTTTCTTTCCCGCGGGGAAAAACGGACATGAACACCAGGCAGATCTCCGGAAACATTTTGCGCAGTTTCCCGGCAACCGCAATGATCCCGGCAGCCGCATCTTCCGGCGTGTCAAGGGGATGTTTTTCCGTTACGCTGAACTGATTCGTCCCGATGTTGGTAATGATGATCTTGGGGGACTGATTGAAAAGTTCGCCGCTGTCAAGACGCCAGAGGACATTCTGGGTCCGGTCGAATCCATAACCCAAATTGAGGACCCTGCGGTTTCCGTAATATTTCTTCCAGACCGCAGAACCGTAATCCGCACCGCTGCTGCCTTCCCAGAAATGAGTGATGGAATCTCCGATAAAAACTACATCATACTGATTATTTTCCACCTGCTTCAATATCATTGCATGACGTTTTTCCCAGTCATAAATATCATTTTCGATTTTTGCTACGGGAATGCAGGTGGAAGGCAATTTTTCTTTGTTCATCATAAGCTCCTGTAAAATATGAAAGTTCATCCCAACATAGGTTCATTATTTCCCGGCCCGGCAGGCAAGCCGGTAACCGGTGGGGGAAACTCCTTTTTTCCGCTGGAAGAGCGTGGAAAAATAATACGGATTGTGGATGCCGACCCGGACGGCGATCTCCCGGACCGGCAGATCGGTCATCTTGAGCATTTCTTCGGCCAGTTCCAGTTTTTTCCGCAGCAGATAGGCGATGGGGGACTCCCCGTAACGGTCCTTGAAAAGTTTGCGCAGATAGCCTTTGCTGATGAAAACATCGCTCCCGAGCTGATCGATCGAATACGCGGAATTCACGTGGGAATCCAGCTTCTGCCGGGCGCGTTCGCAAAGATCCTCCACTCCCTCCGGGGCGTCCGGCTGACGTACGGCCGATCCGTGGCGGGCCCTCCGGCAAAGTTCTCCGGCCAGGATGTCCATGTCAAGGGTCTTCCAGCGGGAATCGGGTTCCCGGAGCAGCTGGCGGATCTCCTGGAGCGTCTGCCGCACCTCCTCCCCGCAATCCCACACGCCCGCAGGCAGACATACAGCCGCCGCTCCCTGGATCCCGATGCAGAACTGCAGTCCGTCTTCGGCCGGACGGTCGGCATGTTCCGTGCCCGGCTGGTAAACGATCAGCTGTCCCTTGCGGTAAGCCCGGGCCTGATCCGAAGACACGACCCGCCCGCTTCCCTGCAGGATCCAGATCAGTTCCGTACAGTTATGGCTGTGAAAGGCTTTGCGGTCCGACCGCCGGACGCAGACATCAAAAGCAAACACACATCCTGTCAATATCATTTCCAGACTCCGTTTCTCCCGCCAATATACCTCTTCCCGGGCAAAGAATCAAATATCGGGAAGACAAAAAAGCGCGTTTTGTATAAACCGTTCCGGCGATTTGTGCATTTACAAAAAAACAACGTCCTGTATATTAAACAGAAAACACAACCAGGAGGTTCCTTATGAAAACGAAAGCAGTGATCTATGATGCCGTGAACACCATCCGCGTGGGAGAAGTGACTTTGCCGGAATGCGGTCCGAGGCAGCTCGTCGCCGAAACCCTGTATACTTTTGTGTCGCCGGGAACCGAACTGCGCGTGCTGGGCGGACATTACGGAGCCGCCGGAAAATATCCCGTGGTCCCGGGTTATGCAACGATTTCCCGGGTCCTGGAATGCGGCCCTGAAGTCAAAGGATTCCGCAAGGGGGACCTGATCTCCTGCCGGAATGCGGTCCACTTCGCCGACTGCCGCTGCATGTGGGGCGGCCAAGCCGCGATGCATGTTTACGATACGGATACCGAAGACACGCCGGTCCTGCTGCCGGAAGGCGTGGAAGACACCCTGATCTATGCCATCGCGGAAGTGGCGGCGATCAGCCTCCGCGGGGTGGAAGCCGCGGCGCCGAAGCCGGGTGAGACCGCGCTGGTGGTCGGCCAGGGAATGATCGGACAGTTTTCTTCCATGCTGCTGAAGATGTCCGGATGCCGGGTCACGGTCTGCGATCTCGACCAGAACCGTCTGAACGAAGCCTTGAAGGCCGGCTGTGCCGCCGCGGTAAATCTGACGCAGCCCGATTCGGAAGACCGGCTCCGCCGCCTGGGGAACGGCGGATATGACATTGTGGTGGAAGCCAGCGGTTCGATCCCCGGATTCGAACTGGCATGCAAAATGATCCGCCGCAAGCCGCAGAACTATTCGGCCTATTACAAATCGGAACCGATCCGTTTCTACGGACAGGACTGGGCCCGTCTCCTGCTTCAGGCGAACTATATCAGCAAGGCAGAGATCGATCCGTTCAACTTCTTCCCCGGCGAGGGTATAACCGTTCTTGCTCCGATGGACCGCGGCGTGGAAGAGCGTCAGCGCGTCATCGAATATATCCGCAGCGGAAAGATCGATCCGGCTCCGTTCCTGCGCACGGTCTGCAAGCCGGACCAGATGCCGGAATATTACCGGAAACTGCAGAAGAAAGAGATCCTTTCCCTGGTCTGCGACTGGAGATAACGGAAAAGCAAGTCTGATCCGGCTTGCAGCATACGGTTTTCCGTATTTTTCAAAAATTGCTTTTTTGCAACCTTTTGCGTTTTACGTCTTGTGTTTAACGCAAAAGGTTGTATATTATGCTCAGGAAAGAGGCAGATCATGATTGCCGATTACAAATGCAAAGAAACTCAGAAGCTCAAAGCGGAAGGAACGAGCAGAAAATTTCGCTCCATAGAACGGGTCGCACTGCGGAAACTGGATATGCTTGAAGCGGTCGTGAATGTGGAGACCCTGCGGATCCCTCCGAGCAATCATTTTGAAGCTTTGTACGGAGATCGTGAAGGCCAATACAGCATTCGCATCAATCGGCAATGGCGTATCTGCTTTACCTGGCACGATGGGAATGTTCACGATGTTGAAATTGTCGATTATCATTGAGGAGGAGCATTATGATCAGGACGAAAAATTTGATCCATCCCGGTGAAATTCTCATGGAAGAGTTTTTGAAGCCGATGAACATCAGCCAGAACAAGCTGGCGATGGACATCCATGTTCCAGCGCCCCGGATCAATGCGATTGCGAAAGGAGCGAGAGCGATTACCGCAGATACCGCATTGCGTCTGGGAAAGTATTTCGGGACCGGTCCGGAATTCTGGCTCAATCTGCAGACGAATTATGATCTGTGCGTAGCCGCAGCGGAAAAACAGAAAGAAATAGACACCATTCCGCAGTTGGCAATCGCTTGATTTTTCGCAAAAGATCGGGGTTTTTCTGCATTTTTCAAAAAAAACCGCTTTTTTTGCTGTAAATTACTTGCTATTTTCGATTTTGATGTTAAATTAAAAAGTATTGTTTTGCAATTTGGAACTTATTTATCTGAAGGAAGATGAGTTTTTATGGGAAACCTGAGAAAAAAACGTCGCACGAAGATCGCACAGCACAAGCGCAAAAAAATGCGTAAGGCTATGCGCCACAAGACCAAATAAGGTCTTTCCTCGGTGCAGGAAAACAGAATGTCCCGCTTTCTTTTTTACCATAAAAAAGGAAGGGGGATTCTTTTTGTCACGAAAGGGAAGCGCTCATGACGGATCAAATCTCCCTGCGGAAAGAAGAACTTTTTCCCGCCGGACTGCATTGTCTGGGACTAATAGCGCCGGCCGGACCGGTTTCGACGGAACGGTATGAGGCGGCCCGGCGTTTTCTGACCGGACTCGGGATCCGGACCGTGACCGGAAGATCCATATTGAAAGGCGACAGCCTCTCCTACGTTTCCGCTCCGGCGGGAGATCGGGCGAACGATCTCAACACACTGATCCGGAATCCGGAAGTCCAGGCGATTTATTGTCTGCGGGGCGGCTACGGATCGGTGCATCTGCTGGACCGGGTGGACTGGTCCGTGCTCCGGGAACGGCAACTGCCGGTCGTCGGGTACAGTGACATCACTGCGCTTCATGCCGCGATGCTGAAAAAACAGGCCGGGATCCCGGTCTCCGCCTGCATGGCACTTCAGTTGGAGGAAGATTCCAGCAGTCCGGTTTTCCGCCGGAACTTCAAACGTGCCTGGGGTGTTGCGGAAGGGATTTCCGGAAAATTCCGGAAAATTGCCAAACTCCAGCCGTGCGGCCGGTGTTCCACACTGCCGGAAGCGTCTCTTTTCTGCGGGAACCTGACCATGCTGGCGTCGCTCTGCGGCACCGGATTTCTGCCCACCATGAACGGGAAAGCGGTTTTTCTGGAAGACATCGGCGAACCGGTGCGCAAACTGGACCGGACCCTGATGCAGCTGGAACTGAGCGGATTTTTTGAAAACTGCGCCGGCGTGATCTTCGGCAATTTCAAACAATGCGGCGATCCCGCGGAACGCGCGGAACTTTTCCGGAGATTCGCGGAAAAGATTCAGGTCCCGGTGTTTTCCGGACTGCATTACGGGCATTGCTCCCGTTCCCTCTCCCTGGTCTGCGGCG
>Ga0256405_10000803_pt1 | contig 96749 bp, 50 predicted proteins | sample RumenRJG_02DNA_FD_189096 | JGI IMG/M metagenome (GOLD analysis project Ga0256405, IMG submission 189096) | Bovine rumen microbial communities from Lethbridge, Alberta, Canada - RJG_02 | ecosystem: Host-associated > Mammals > Digestive system > Stomach > Rumen | place: Canada: Alberta...
TTAATACTATAATCGAAACTGTTTCTTTTCCTCAGTGTCAGATGAAAGCAAAATAAATATCATATATCGTCAAAGACGAAGTCCACGACTGTAGTCGTGTCAAAACGAGCGAAGCGGGGTTGCACCCAGCAAATAAGTACGGGTTTTTACTTGTTTGCTCTAATCGAGCAAACTGTGTTTTTTGCCCGACTTCTTTGCTTCCGTCAAAAATCTTTTTGGATTTTTGACGGGATTATAATCGGATAATAATTAAAGTCGAAGGAAAGGGGGCTTGATTTTGCACGAAGAGATGATTTTAATCATCACGGCTGCAAAATGGGGGTTTTTAACTTTGTTTCGTTATATACAATAATTATATGTTAGCACAGTATAATCAAAACTAAAACATCAAAACTAAAACACTTTTTAGAAAAACCCCCATTTTATCGTCGTAGCCTTGTTAAAACAAGTCTACTTTGGATAAAATCAAGCCCCCTTTCCCGTCGCTTCGCGACAAGGGTGTAAACGCTCTCGCTTTCAAGGAAATAGATGTTTCGACTTCGCTCAACATGACGATTAATACTATAATCGAAACTGTTTCTTTTCCTCAGTGTCAGATGAAAGCAAAATAAATATCATATATCGTCAAAGACGAAGTCCACGACTGTAGTCGTGTCAAAACGAGCGAAGCGGGGTTGCACCCTTTCGACCGTTTACGGTCGAGAGAAAGGGGGATTGTCTGCGCACAAAGTAGGCAATCTTTGATTGACTACGACTGCGGAGAGGGGGTTTTTAGACTTTTGTTATTGTAATAAACCAAATTTATCTTACAAGGACTGTAAAATCTAAACAAAAATAATAAACTATAATCATTTTTTAAAAACCCCCATTTTATCGTCGTAGCCTTGTAAAACAAGTCTACTTTGGATAAAATCAAGCCCCCTTTCCCGTCGCTTCGCGACAAGGGTGTAAACGCTCTCGCTTTCAAGGAAATAGATGTTTCGACTTCGCTCAAATGACGATTAATACTATAATCGAAACTGTTTCTTTTCTTCAGTGTCAGATGAAAGCAAAATAAATATCATATATCGTCGAAGACGAAGTCCATGACTGTAGTCGTGTCAAAACGAGCGAAGCGGGGTTGCACCCTTTCGACCGTTTACGGTCGAGAGAAAGGGGGATTGTCTGCGCACAAAGTAGGCAATCTTTGATTGACTACGACTGCGGAGAGGGGGTTTTTAGACTTTTGTTATTGTAATAAACCAAATTTATCTTACAAGGACTGTAAAATCTAAACAAAAATAATAAACTATAATCATTTTTTAAAAACCCCCATTTTATCGTCGTAGCCTTGTAAAACAAGTCTACTTTGGTAATCAACCGCCAAATGTTGTTATTGCTTTGCAATAACGTATTATCGAAACAATTCGATAATACCCTATTCTTTGAATAGACATTTGCCGTCCGCACTGCACTCGGCGAAAATATACTTCGTGCATTTTAGCCTTCGTTTGTGCTCCCCTTTTCCCGTCGCCTTTAATTATTATCCGATTATAATTCCGTCAAAAATCCAAGAAGATTTTTGACGGAAGCAAAGAAGTCGGGCAAAAATCGTAGGTTGCTCTATAAGAGCAAACAAGTAAAAGCCCGTACTTATTTGCTGGGTGTAAACGCTTACGCTTTCAAGGATACTTTTCATTAAAAAATCAATTATATAACGATTATTGAAGATATAGTCTTGTTCTTATTAAAATCCTTATAGATTATATTTTACAAAACAACCTTAATTATTGTTTTTTATCTACCCACCATAACGTTATCTCGGGTGGTGTCTCTTAATTCTCTTAAAGGATTTCCGCTATCTTCGTATCTATAATCGCTACCCTTTAACATTATCTCGTTTTCTATAACCATATGGGAAGGTACCGAATTTACGTCTTTGTTTAGCATACGTTGAAACTTTTGAAAATTACTGTATTCGCCAAGATCCCCGACTTTTGCATAATCTTCCTTGTTAGAAGTAAGATCTACCGTTTGTTTTAATATCTTTCTTATATACTCTTTGTTTTGATGCAATGATAAGGGGCTTTCGAACGTAGGATTTTTGATGACTTCTTGCCATTGTTTACCCGTGAATTTGTTTAATAATTCTTCGGCTTTTGCAAGATGCAATAATTCTTGATCCAAGTGCATTGCCCAAATCTTTTTTATCGAACTGTCCGTTTCGGTTTCGTAACACGACCAATATAAAAAACACTCGGTATATTCGTGCATCAAATTACTTTCCGCCCATCCTACGTTTGTGTCTAATAACGCGCCGTATTGGGATACGTGTTCTTCTTCTACCATACCTATCTCTTGGTAAAGTTTTCTACCCAAATCGTTAGGATAAAAGGCGCAAACGTTCATATAATAGTTCATTGTTTGTTGCTCGGCGGCGGTTATTATCGAAACGGCAAGTTTTGTTTGATCGTCCGCTGTTTTGTCGTCGATATGCCATTTTATATTGTCCATTGGGTTTCTATGATGCGCAACGGTCGGACGAGCGGGCATTATTTCGGTATAACAGCCTACCAATCTCTCGGCTTTTATACCTTGGTCGGCTTCCAATAGATCGGCATAGCGATACAAATGGTCAAAATCTTCCAAAAGTGCAAAGTCTAACGCCAATTTTACGTAATTATCCCCCACTCTTTGCGCTAATTCGGCAGTTAAATCTACCGCTAATTGCTCGTAAGAAATAGTCGTTTCGAGTATACTCTCGTCTAACGGTTTTAGACACGCTATGCGTTTTTGCTGTTGTTGTTCGCTATATCTTACCAAAGCGAGATCTCGTCTTGCGTCGTTATCGTTGCAGTGGCGATGATATTGATGCGAGTGCCATACGGCTTCGTATTCGGTCCCGTTCATTAAAATTATCCTACATTTAGTGTAAGGGTCGACCGTATGTTTATCGTAAGGTTTAACGTATAGACCTTTCCAGTCGGTATATAGTTTATCGGTTTTTTTTGGTTTTTCATTAAATGGATTAAAAGACATAAAAAAATCACCTCCGCTCAAATTTTTGACCAAAGGTGATGATAATATACTCGTTATTGTTCGTTTTCGTCCGACTTGTCGGGTGGTGCTTCTTTATCGGGCGGAGAAGTGTTTTTTATCGAATTTATATAATCCATCAAATCATTGCGTTTAGCTTCCAAAGACTCGGTCGCTTGTTTCATTAAAGTTTCAGTCCGTTTTGCGATCGCTTCTTGTTCTAACTCTTCGGCAGACTTGGGTTGTTTCCCGATAGACTTGATTTTGCTATACATTTGAAGTCCGAGTCCGATCACAAGGGGTAGAGCAATAAGAACTACTATTCCGTAGGGGGTTATCAAAAAGTTGATAAATCTACTAAAAAACGCGGGGGTTTTGGAAACGAATTTACATTGAACGTTTTCGGCCCTAACGGGATCGTCGATAGGTGCGCCTTCTTTTAAGCCTTGCGTGCGTATGCACTCGCAACCTAAAGTTTCGTCATAATAAAGTTCTTGTATACACATGTGCGTAATAAGTTTTACGCCAAAATTTTCGAGTAATTTATCGTCCGAAATAAACGTTACGTAATCGCCTACCTTAACGTCTTCGGCGGAACAATTTTTGACCAAAATGGACGTACCGACAGGCAATTCCGGTTCCATACTATCCGTCAAGATATAAATAAATCTATATCCGAAAACGTTAGAATCTTCCCCTTTTATCTTACTGACGATAACGCAAAGGATAGCGACGGCAAGTATAGCGACAAAAGCGACGCTTATCACCGTTGATATAACGTTTAAAATTTTGCGTATTTTGGATTTTGGTGCTTTTTGTTTAGTTTTCATTAAACGTCCGTTAATATAATAAGTTTATAATATTATCTCATATTTTAAGTAATTTTTGGGGATTATTATAAAAAATTATTAAATGAGTTTAATATTTGGATAAATACAATGTATGGATATAATTTTTTAAAAAAATCAAATACCTTAAATTTTTGCGTTTGATAAGTTAAATCTTTATGAAAGCGACAGTAGAGAGGGGAATAGTTTCGCCTTGAAAGCGTAAGCATTTACACCCTTTCGGCTATTTTAATAGACGAAGGAAAGGGGGCTTGATTTTATCCAAAGTAGACTTGTTTACAAGGCTACGACGATAAAATGGGAAACAGTTTCGCCTTGAAAGCGTAAGCGTTTACACCCTTGTCGCAAAGCGACGGGAAAGGGGGCTTGATTGCCACCAAAGGACGACAAAATGTCGTCCGACGTGGGAATGGGGGTTTTTAAAAAATGATTATGGTTTATTATTTTTGTTTAGATTTTACAGCCATTGTAAGATAAATTTGGTTTATTACAATAACAAAAGTCTAAAAACCCCCTCTCCGCAGTCGTAGTCAATCAAAGATTGCCTACTTTGTGCGCAGACAATCCCCCTTTTCTTCGACCGTATACGGTCGAAAGGGTGCAACCCCGCTTCGCTCGTTTGGACACGACTTTTAGTCGTGGACTACGTCTCCGACGATAAATGAGATCCTTCGACTTCGCTCAGGATGAAGCACAAACGAAAGCGAAAATGCACTTGTATATTTTCGCCGAGTGCAGTGCGGTGAATTATAGCCGTATCCATTAGGATACGCTTTTCGATAGAAAAGTATTGCGTAAGCAATGGCTATAATTATAATTGTTGCGCGTATTAAAGGTTATCCGCATAATCATAGCCATAACGCCATAATTGTAGAATATTTACAAAACATTACTTGCAAGCGGTCTTGATAGGTGATATAATAAAAAATACGATAATTATATTGCGGATATATACTCTATTGAGTATATAAAGGGAGCGAACATTGAATTTAAACGGGTTTTTAGCGATCGGTGAGTCCAACGGCGTTATTAAAAGGGTAAAGGGTATATTGTCTAATTCTAAACCTAACCCCGAAAAATTGTTTATTGCCGAAGGTATTTGGATGAACACTCACATTATAAACGAAGGGACCGAGATAGTTTCTTTGATAGTTTGTCCCGAGTACGTCTACACGCCCGAAGCGGAAAAAGCGATCGAGATACTTTCTAAACGCTGTCCCGAAAATTACACGGTAAGCGCAAAGACCTTTCAAAAAATAAGCGAAAGGGACAAACCCGACGGCATTATTACGATAGCAAAATTACCTAAACACGATCTTAACGATTTTAAACCCGATAAAAGATCCGTGGTTTTAGTAATTGACGGCGTTGAGATCCCGGGGAATATCGGCACGATGTTGAGAGTCGTTGACGGTGCGGGTGCGGACGCGGTATTCCTTTGCAACCGCAAGGCTCGTCTTACGCATCCGAAACTTATACATAGTTCTATGTTGGCGATACTTACAGTACCCATTTTTGAGTTTGATAGCGTGCAAGAGTGTAGCGATTATTTGTTAAAGAAGGGTTTTACCGTATATCTTGCGGATACGAGAGCCGAAAAAATGTATTATGAGTTGCCTTACGGCACAAGGACGGCTTTCGTAATGGGTAGCGAAAGATACGGTATAGCGAGAGAGTGGTACGACGTTAAACATACTCAAATAGCGATACCCATGCTCGGCAAATGCGACTCTCTAAACGTCGGCGTTGCGGCGACCGTACTTCTTTACGAAGCGTGTATAAAAAATAGATTGGATTTTAAAAGATAAAGGATAATTCGATATGGATGAGAATATCAATAAAACAGAAGACTTGTCTTTAACAAACGGCGAACAAAACGTCGAAGAGAGAGAAAGTGACGAAACTTTCGAGCAACAAGTCGCCCCGACAAAGGGACAAAAAATCAAAAAAACGGTCAAGTTTTTGGCAAATAGATGGTTTATAGACGCGTTTTCGGGTATGGCTTTAGGGCTATTTGCCACCTTGATAGCGGGGACTATAATTTCTCAAATAGGCACTTGGATAGGTGATAATTTCTTTGGTAAGACGTTAGTGGTTATCGGAAATTTTGCCAAAATGTTGATGGGTGCGGGTATCGGCGTCGGTATCGCGCATAAACTCAACGCTAAACCTTTGGTCATATTTACCGCCGCGGTTTGCGGACTTATCGGCGCTTGGGCGGGGGAATTGATAACTTGTTTGATCGCCAACGATTATTCTACGCTTTTGGACGGCAAACTTGCTTTGGCGTTCAAAAACGGCTTGCCGGGTAATCCGATAGGCTCATACGTAGTTGCGTTATCTACTATCGAGATAGCGTCGTTATATGCGGGCAAGACTAAATTTGATATTATACTTATACCTTTGGGTATGTTGTTGATGTGCTTCGCTTTTATTTTCGTCGCTTGGCCGTTTATACAACTTGTAAACCTTATAGCAAAATTGCTTGTCCTTGCGGTAAATGCGGGTACGGGTATAAAGATAATAACCGGCGTTTTCGTTGCTATAGTTATGGGCGTATTACTTACTATGCCGACGTCTTCGGCGGCGATTTGGATAGCTATAGCCACTTCGGCTACCGATCCCGTCGCGTTGTCGATAGCGGGCGGTGCTGCGGTCGCAGGTTGTGCCGCTCACATGGTCGGATTTGCGGTCGCAAGTTTCCGTGAAAACGGCGTCGGTGGACTTATCTCTCAAGGATTAGGCACGTCTATGTTGCAAATACCCAATATAATGAAAAAGCCCGTTATAATGGTTCCCGAAATAATCGCTTCGGCTATAGCGGGACTGGTCGCAGTATTGCTCGATATGCGTTGCAATGCGTCGGGCGGCGGTATGGGTACGTCGGGATTAGTCGGTTTGTTCGGCGTTATAGACGCTTCGTCCCAAGTCGGCGTTCCCGTTTATAAATACGTTTTAGGCATAGTTTTAACTATGTTCGTAATACCCGCTTTCGTAAGTTTCGGCGTGTCCGAATTTATGAGAAAAAAGGGTTGGATAGCCTTTGGCGATCAAAAATTGGAATAAATGGAGGTTACTATGAAATTTAACGATAGAAAGGATATACCTGCCGAACACAAATGGGATCTTACTTTGCTTTTGTCTTCGGACGAAGAGTGGGAAAAGAATTTAGACGCTTTTACCCAAAAGCAAAAGAAGATTGTTGATTACAAAGGCAAACTCGGGGATAAGTCGGAGTTGTTAAAATGCTTGCAATTTGCCGACGAATTATCTCTTGACTTCGAGACTTTATACGTTTATGCAAATATGAAGAGCCACGAAGATATGAGAGTCGGCAAGTATCAACAATACGTCGCAAGACTCGGTAACGTAATGTCCGAATATATGGCGGGTACGGCTTATATCATACCCGAAATCATAGCGACCTATGACGTAGAGGCTTTAAACCAATTATCGAAAGATCCCGATTTTAGCGCATACTCGTACGATTTTAAAGAGTACGCTCGCAAAAAGGATAGAATATTATCCGAAAAAGAAGAGAGTTTGCTTGCGCAAGCGTCTTCGGTAATGGGTATTTTCGGGGACACGTTTATGAGATTCGATAACGCCGACGTTAAATTTAAGGACGTAAAGTTAGGCGGTAAAAAGGTCAAAATGTCCCACGGCGTTTACGGTACTTTAATGCAAAACAAAAATAGAGAAGTCCGCAAAGCCGCACATTATTCCATGTTTAACGGATATAAAGATATGATAAACACTCTTGCTTGCAACTATGCGGGCAACGTTCAAAGCGACTGGTTTTCGGCAAGAATAAGGGGTTTTGACAGTTGTTTGGCGCACGCTTTAGACGCTAACAATATCCCGCCGAAAGTCTACGAAACTTTGATAGAAGAAACGCATAAAGCGATACCTTCTTTAAAGAAATATCTCTCGTATCGCAAAAAGAAATTGGGCGTAAAAGAGCATAAGGCTTACGATATGTATGCGGTAATCGAAAAGGATAAAACTAAAGAAATATCCTTTGACGACGCTTTCCAAACGGTTTTGGAAGGTTTGGCGCCTATGGGCGAAGACTACGTCGAATTGTTAAAGAAAGCGAGAAGAGAAAGATGGATAGACGTTTACGAATCTACCGGTAAAAGAAGCGGCGGTTACAGTTGGGGCGTTTACGGTCATCCCGCGTTTATACTTTTGAACTTTAACGGCACGTTAAGCGAAACTTTTACCATCGCTCACGAATTGGGACACAGTATGCACTCTTATTTTAGCGACAACGCTTTGCCTTACAATGCGGCTCAATATAAGATATTCGTAGCCGAGATAGCAAGTACGGTCAACGAGACTTTGCTTATAAATCATTTGCTTAAAACCGCTACGGGAGACAGGCGTAAATACTTGTTATCCTACCGTTTGGATATGTTTAAAGCGACCGTTTTTCGTCAAACTATGTTTGCGGAATTTGAAGAAAAGGCGCACGAAATAGTTGAAAAAGGCGGCGGACTGTCCGCGGACGTACTTTCCGAATTGTACGAACAATTAAACGTGGAATATTACGGAAAGCAATTTATAACCCCCGTTATAAAATACGAGTGGGCGAGAATACCACATTTTTATAACAGTTTTTACGTTTATCAATACGCAACGGGGTTAATAAGCGCAACTGCTATCGCTTCGGATATACTATCCGGTAAAGAAGGCGCCGTTGAAAACTATAAAAAGTTTTTGTCCGCGGGCGGAAGTATGCCTCCTTTGGATATTCTCAAATTGGCGGGAGTAGATCTTACCACTTCCGAGCCTTTCGAAAAGGCTTTCAAGTTGTTTGCGGACACTTTAAAGGATCTTAAATCTTTGCAATAATGAAGAAAACGTCGCTTATCGTATTATTATTTATAGCGTGTTTCTTTGCCGTTTTTATTCTTACGGGGTGCGGAGAAGTTACCTATTCGGTAAAAATCGACTCGTCGGGCGCTCGTACCTATCGTTATAAAGTTGAATTAAACGATAAGGATTCGGACTACCAAACGCAAAAAAACGCCGTCAAAACCTTGTTTTCCTATTACGCCGATAATAGGGATAGGGTTTCGTTTATAGAAGTAGACAACGACCCCAACGTTTTGATTTTGCAAATTTATTACGAAAGCGCGACCGATTATTATATAGCCAACGGCATAACTGGGGACGAACCTAACTCGCCCGCCGACTTCGAGTATAACGGCTTATTTTTTCAAACCTACTTTACTCAAATGAAGGTAAGCGACCTTGCCACTTTTGACTCTTACGCATTGTTGTATTTGCAAAGGTACGACCCTGACTTTGCGACCGAATATATAAAAAGAGCGACCAAGGCGGTTACCGATCAGAGTTTATCGCCCTCTCTTACCGTCGCAGTCAAGGAGATTTTGTACGGTACCGACGTTTACGAAAAGTTGCGTTTATTGCTTTTTTCGGATAGCGACGTCGCCGACGAAGCCGCAAGAGCGTCGTATTTGTGGATGAAAGATTTAGGGTATGACTTTGAGCGGGTGGAAGCGTCCTTTGAATACAGTATGTATTTTAAAAACATAAAAGGGCAAGACCCCGACGAAGTTTACGTCGATTCGGACGGGCAAACGGTTTATAAGTGGAAATTAGACCCTTTAAACGATAATACGTTTACGATTACTCAAAAAGTACCCACCGTTTGGGTATGGGAATTGACTTGCATTTTGGGCGGTGTGATAGCCGCTTTGATATGCGTGGTTTTGATCATATTAAGAAAAAAGAATAAACAAGCGGAAAGAGTAGTCGTTACAAACGACGAAAATTCTTTGAGTGAAGATAAAAAGAACGAATTGCTGACTTATATTGCTCAAAACGAAGAGAAGACTTCAAACCAAACCGAAGAGCAAAACTCGAATAATAACGAAAACGACAAAAACGATCTTTACGATCTATAAACGGAGAGGTAAGTATGCCCAAAGATAATAACAAGAAAATCAAGAGATACCCAAACAGTTTAGACGCCGAAAAGTCTATGCTCGCTTGTATTTTGCTTGACCCTAAAATAGCGAACGTTATGGTCGATAAACTTAACGAAGACGATTTTTACGAGTTAAAGCACAAGCATATTTTAAAAGCGATAAAGGCTTTAAATTCGGTCAATAAGCCGGTTGACATCGTAAGCGTAAGCGAGCAGTTGCCCGCAATGGGCGTTTCCGCCGACGAAGTCGGTATGGATTATCTTATGGACCTTACCGATTTTATACCGTCTACCGCCGGATACGTCGGATATTACGATATTCTTAAAAAGAATACGATGTTAAGGGGCTTATTAAGAGTTAGCGAAAGAATAGCCGAAGACGTTTACGTTTCCAATAATGCGGACGATTCTCTCGATAAAGCGCAACAACTTATTTTGGATCTTGCCAGAACGTCGGGCACGTCTACTCTTACCCCCGTTTCCGAAATAGTCCCCCAAGTTTTGACCGATATTCAAGATCAAAGTCTAAACGGCAAAGCGAAGGGCTTGATGACGGGCTTTAAAAACTTCGATTTTCACTTTAACGGTTTAAAGAAATCGGACGTCATTTTGCTTGCGGCTCGTCCCGGTATAGGTAAAACCGCGTTTGCGTTGAATATTGCCGCCAATATCGCTAAAAATCCCGAGTACAAAGGCAAGAATATTTTGATATTCTCTTTGGAAATGGCGGCTAAACAGTTGGTTACCAGAATGATGTGCAATATCGGGGAAATGGATAACGATAAGATAAATCGCGGCGAAATGGGTATTGACGATTACGTCAAATTGCGTAGCGCTTCCGCGACATTGTTCGAGAGCGGAATATACATAGACCAAACCGCTTCTTCAAACCCCGTGGAAATATTCAGTAAGTGTAAACAGTTTAAGATAGAACACGAAAGTTTGGACCTTATAATTATCGACTACTTACAGTTGATGGATCTTCCGCCCGATAAAAAGTCCGAAAGCCGTCAACAAGAAGTCGCGTATATGTCGCGTAGAATTAAACTTTTGGCAAAAGATCTTGACGTACCCGTCATACTTTTGTCGCAGTTGTCCCGTTCGGCGGAACAAAGACAAGAAAAACCGCAACTTCACGATTTAAGAGACTCGGGATCTATCGAGCAAGACGCGGATATAGTTTTATTCCTTTATAAAGAAAAGGGACAAGATCCGCAAAACGAGATAATAGAACTTATCGTCGCTAAATATCGTAACGGTAAACAAGGGTCTCTCGCTTACCGTTGGGACGGAAGATTTTTTAAATTCGAACCGCAAAAAGACGAAGTGTTGGATAAGATAGTGGTTTACGGCAAAGACGGACAAGCGACCGTTGTCGGTAGAAGCGGAAAACCCGACGCACAAAATAAAGGTGCCGAACAAAAGAAGCCCGCGACCGATAACGCCAAGTCCGTAACGGCGGATACTTCAAGAGTGGAAGTTACTTATCCCGTGGAAGGTGAAGCGCCCGTAAACACGGTCGCAAAAGATTACAACCAAGAAGGCGAGAGTTCGGGCGGGTTGACTTTGGTAGAAGAACCGCAACCCCAACGCAAAGAAGAGTAGAGAGGATATTATGTTCGTATTATTTTTGATTTTTGCCATAATAGGTATTATAGTCGGCGGTTTGGCGTTCTTTTTGGGCGTCGCTATCCTTTCCGCCGATATAAAAAGAGAAGAAGATAAAAAGGCGGAAAAAGGGGAAGCGGAAATTGAAGAAGATCCCGATAAGGTCGTCGAACTTACCAACGAAGACCTTGACAACGCCCAAAATATACAAAAGAGAATTTTTAGTCCCTTGCCTTATTTGCTTGCCGCCGAAGGCGTGATCTCTTTCATCGGATCGGTAGTAACTTTAAGCTTGAGAATATTCTCAAAACTCAATATGAAGTGGTGGATCTTTGCCGTTTGTTTAGTCGGATTTTTCCTTTTGTCTTTCTTTATCGACTGCGTCGTTATGGGATCGTACGCGCAAAAAGTAAAAGATATACCCGAAGATAACGAAACGCCGTCAAATACGGCAAAATAATAGAGATAAGTATGCAAACTACTATATATGCTGGCGTAAGTTTAAACGTCGCTCAACAAATAGAAAAAATATACGGTTCGGACGTCGAGTTGTTGCGAAAAGACAACGGCGCACCCTATCTTGACGGCTCGGACGACAAGTTTTCCTTGTCCCATAAGGACAGAACCATCGTTTTTGCCATATCTTCCCGTCCCGTCGGCGTTGATATCGAAAAAATCGTGGATAAGCCTTCAATTTACAAAATAGCCGATAGATATTTTGGGGAAGTGGTCGAAGAAGGGGACGCTTTGGCTTTTTATACCGCTTGGACCAAAAAAGAAGCCTACGGCAAACTTTTGGAAAAGGGTTTGAATAAAGAAATTTTAAATATGGATCTTAATCGTCCGATCGAGACCGATCAAGGCGTTATCAATTTTAAGTCGTTTGAAAATGACGGGTATTTGATTACCGTCGCAACTTACGACGATCAAATTGAACTAAACGTCATTGAAAGACCGCTCGAACAAAGACAAAAAAATAAAAATAAAAAAAGGTCATCGACCTAATATAAAGGAGTTTATCATGGATATAAAAGCACGCGTAATCAAATTGTTAGGACGTAATAAAAAAATTGAAATAAACGAAAATACTCGTTTTAAAGAAGATCTTCAAACGGATTCTTTGGACTTTATGGATCTCGTATTCGACGTCGAAGGGGAATTTGGCATCGAGGTCGATATTGACGAAGTAAAAGACTATAAGACCGTCGGCGAAATGATTAAGTATATCGAAGGTTTGGTGAAATAATAGTTTTTTCTCATACTGAGCAAGCGAAGCGCCGTCGAAGTATCTATATCCAAATAAAAACCCCCATTCCCACGTCGGACTCCATTTTGTCGTCCTTTGGTGGCAATCAACCGTCAAATGTTGTTATTGCATTTGCAATAACGTATTATCGAAACAATTCGATAATACCCTATTCTTCGAATAGACATTTGCCGTCCGCACTGCACTCGGCGAAAATATACAAGTGCATTTTAGCCTTCGTTTGTGCTCCCCATTTCCTTCGACCGTAAACGGTCGAAAGGGTGCAACCCCGCTTCGCTCGTTTTGACACGACTACAGTCGTGGACTTCGTCTTCGACGATATATGAGACAATCTGGGACTATCATTAAAAAGCAGTGTGAACAGTTTCGCCTTGAAAGCGTAAGCGTTTGCACCCAGCAAATAAGTACGGGCTTTTACTTGTTTGCTCTTATCGAGCAAACTGCGTTTTACGCCCGACTTCTTTGCTTCCGTCAAAAATCTTCTTGGATTTTTGACGGGATTTAATATGGATAGCCCTTAACAGCGACGGGAAAGGGGGAGCACAAACGAAAGCTAAAATGCACGAAGTATATTTTTTTATATACTCGACAAAACGCTTTTGCGTTTTGGAGAAGACGAATAAGGTCTCTAAAAAACGCAGTCCAAACACTTTGAGTTGGGACAAGTCAAAAGAGACACTTATGAGTCGGCAGTGCGGTGAATTATAGCCGTATCCGAAAGGATACACTTTCCGATAGGAAAGAATTGCGCAGCAATGGCTATAATTATTATTAATACACAAACGAAAGCGAAAGAAGACTTGTTTTAACAAGGACTGCCGACGACGTATTACTACTTAAAACGTATATCGTTTGTTGTTTAAAATAAACGACGATATGACTGAAAAGAGAGATGTTCTCTCTTTTTTTTTTGCAAAAGACGATTTTTGACCGTTTTGCAAAGATAAATTTTGATTAAGAAGACGATAATTTTTGCTTTGCATTATTAAGCGTCTATTAAAATATATTTTATTTATATATATATTTATTATATTTTTGCGTTTGATATTGACTTTAGGGGACGGCTTTAGTAAAATTTATATATTAAATTAATATATAACGAGAAATCTCGTAGGTGTTCACACTTCAAAGGAGTTTTTTATGAGTAGAAGACACTTAAACGTTTTACTGATATGCTTAATTTGTTTGACCGTGGTATTTACCGTGGTCTATTTAAGCGCTTGTAAAAAGAACGTTACCGTCGATTTGATGGTTTCCGACGTTTTGGAAACTTATAGCGGTTCACCCGTTACGGCGGTTTGTTCGACCGCCGACGGCAAGTATTACTTTGACGGCGTTAATAACCAAGGCGTTTGGTCGGTAACGTATTACGACAAAGACGGCAACGCCGTCGACGAGTGCGTAAACGCCGGCGAATACACCGCTTCTATTTCTTTCCAAGCAAAAGGTTATAATGCGGTTCAAGCCACTTGTGCCATTATCATCGACAAGGCTACGCCTACCGTCAATAAATGGCCTACGTTAAATACGGGCGACGAAGATTATACCGTTTATTTCGGTCAAAAGTTAGACAACTCGGTTTTGTCCGTAACCACCGTTGATTCAAGCGTTTACGTCACGGGCGTAAATAACGAGATAGTAAGAGGATCCTTCTCTTGGGCGGACGTCGCCGTCAACGTCGCTACCGAAAAATACGACGTCATCTTTACTCCGCGCGGCGCTAACTCCGACGAAGATTCGGCGTCTTCCTTCTTTAACAATTATTCGACCGTTAGCATGAAAAAGGCTACCGACGACTGTTTGAGAGTAAACGTTTTGCCCGCTACCCCCGTATTGGTTGAAAATCCTACCACCAATACGTTAAGAAGCGGGGACAGTTTGGCTAGCGCAAGACTTACGGGCTTTACTTTCGGTCTTTATAAAGACGAAACTCAAACCGAGTATTCCACCGTTAAAGGTACTTTGAGTTGGGGTTACGTTGAAGAAGACGGCTCTTACGTTTTGTATAGCAATAACGGCGTTGCGTTCCCCGGGGTCCAAGTTAAAAACAAGGACTCTTATACGGCTATATTTATTCCTAACGACAAGGTCAATTATACGTCTTTCGTAGCCGTCCCCGTCGCTTTGAACGTTTTGCCGTCCGATCCGACGTTTAATACCGCTTACGTTTTGCCTACCGCCGACGCTATCTCGTACGGCAAACCTTTGAAAGAAAGCGTTTTGAGAAGTTCTTTCGGTTTAGGTAAAGGTTCTTCCGACCAAATCACGGGTACGTTTACTTGGGCGGATCCTAACGAAGTTCCCGAAAGAACGGGCGATTATAACGCAAACTTTATTCCCGACGATCAAGAAGAGTTTAGTTCGGACGTTATCGTCAAAATAAGAGTTACGGTTGCTCCTGCCGTATTGACTCTCGTTTTGCCTCAAGCGTCCACCGTCGATTACGGCGATACGTTAGAAATGAGTATCATCGACAACGACACTATTGGTTCGGGCTTCTTCTACGAATATTATAATTCCGAATTGCAAGCGTATGAGACCGTTAAACTTTTGGGTGCTTTCTCTTGGAAAGACGAACTTTCCGAGACTCGTCCCGATTCTTATCCCGCTCTTTCGGAAATAGATACCTACGCTTGTCCCGCCGTTTTCACTTTGGCGGATTCTTCTTTTGCTTATCGCTTTAACGAAGACGACTTTGAAATCGCTATCCCAGTTAAAGTAAGAAAAGCCCCCTTGGCTGATTTCCCGCCCTTCGACGCAATAAACGGCGTCGTGTTCGGCACTCCTTTGCGTGAGATAACCCTTCCCGGTTACACGGCAAAAGCCTTTACGACCGACGAGTTCGGCAATCCTACCGACAACGGGGAAGAAGTAGTCGGTAAACTCGCTTGGGTAGACGGCAATATCTACCCCGGACTTGCCGAGAGCAATATCTATTTGGCAGTGTTCGAGCCTGAAAACAAACAATACGAAAGTAGAGTAGTCGAGATACAAGTCAACGTCGTAGCGGCTACCGTCGACAAAGATAACTCGGTTTATCCCGTGGTTAAAAACCGCGTGGAAACGGGCAAACCTTTAGAAGACGACAACATAGACGCAAGCGTCGCTAAAATGTACGTTAGAGGTTTGGTGGACGAAAACGGAGACCATATCGCTATAAGCGGTAGATTCGTTTGGACTTCGCAAGAGACCGTTACTCCCGCTAAACAAAAATATTCCGCAAGATTTATCCCCGACGATCAAACTCTCGTCGAACCTTTCGATTTTGAACTTACCGTTTCCATCGTATCCGAAACGACCTGCTTCGAGTTCGAGTATGACGAAGAAAACTTTACCGCCGTTATCACTTCTTTAAAATCTCACACCGACTGCGTGGGCGGACATACCAATTTGGTTATATCCGAGATAGTAAAGAAAGACGGCGTCGAATATACGATAGTAGGTATCGCAAACGGCGCTTTTGCAAATCAAAGAGTTATCCAAACCATCGAATTGCCTTCTACGTTGTTGACTATCGGCTCGTCGGCATTTTCGGGTTGCGATAATCTACAAAACATCGTTATACCTTCGCTCGTTACGTCTATAGGCGACGCGGCGTTCAACGGTTGTTCGGCTTTGACCAAGGTCGATAACCAAAGCGGCGTTTTGACCACGGTCGGCAACTTTGCGTTTATGGGTTGTAAAGAACTTACCGAATTGGCTTTGCCTAACGGCGTAACTTATTTGGGTTACGGTGCGTTTGCGGACTGCGGTTCTTTGAAGAATATCACAATTGGCGCCGGCAACATCAAGTACTTTGTAGAAAACGGCATGATCTTGGAAGTCGGCGACGACGGATATAATATCTTACATACCTATCTTTGCACTAACTCGGTTGCAAGTTTCAAAATACCCGAATCGGTTACGAGAATAGGCGCTTACGCTTTTGCGTATAACGACAACGTTTTGCAAGAAGTAATAAGCGATACCGTTATCTCCGTTGGCGATAGAGCCTTCCAAAACAGCAGTATCAAATATTTGTACGTGCTTGACGACGAAATTTCTCAAGACGAAGAAGCCTGGATATCCGCTCTTTCGGACATCGGACACCAAATCACGGTATTTACTAAAAACGAAAGCGGTAGCGTCGCTGCGGCTTGCGCTAATCGCGGACACGTTTGCAAAGTTTGGGTATCCGAAGAGTATTTGAATTACGAACTTAAACAAGACGGTACGCTTTTGGTCAACGGTTTCCGTACGGATATAAGCCCCGACGCTTTGGCACTTATCAAAGATCTCGTAATACCCGCATATATCAACGTCAATAGGGAAGCGCATTTCGTTTCCGAGATAGGCAATTTCGGCAGTGAATCCATCGTCTCGGTAGTTATTCCCGAAACGGTCAAGATCATACAAGAAAACGCTTTCTATAACTGTAATTCCTTGTCCGAAGTTGTTTTATTCGAAGGTTTGGAAAGTATCGGCAAGTCCGCTTTCTTCAATACTTCATTGATAACTCTCTATTTGCCCGCTTCTTTAGAAAGAATAGGCAGTTATGCGTTCCAAAACAACTTGGGCTTAGAAGGCGTTACCTTTGCCGGCGACTGCGAACTTGAAAGAGGCGTTTTCGATAATTGCAGTCCCGACCTTATGGTATTCGGACCCGACGTCGTTGACGACGTTTATACGAGTTTGCATTACTATTTCCTAAACGTCGCGACCGACGTTAAATTTAACGCGTACACTCCTACGAGTTGTTTGCGTTACGTAGTTACTACCGTCGGCACGCCTTACGTCATCATCACGGGCGTACGCAGTCACGTTTGTCAAGGTCATCAAAATATTATTCTTCCTTCTAAAATCGAAGGTTTGCCCGTTAGGGCAATTGCCGACGGCGCATTTGCGGGCAATACGGATATACTTACAATCACTATCCCCGCAAGCGTTACGTCCATAGGCTCTAACGTATTCTCGGGTTGTACGGCTCTAAAAGATATTATCATCGACGAGGCAAACACGAGATATAGTTTCATTTCCACTTTGTCCGCGGACGGTCAGTCTTTAGAGAGCGCGGCCTTGTTTAACAAAGACGGTAGCGTTTTAATAAGTTATTTGCCTTTGTCTACCGCAAGTACTTATACGTTGCCTGCTACCGTCAAAGAAATCAAAAATAACGCCTTCGAGGACGCAACCAATTTGACGAGAGTGGATCTCGGCGCTAATTTGGAAACTTTGGGCTTTGACGTGTTCAAAGGTTGTACCGCATTACGTACCATAGGATTTAACGGCAATGCTTATTATGCGTTTGAAAACGGTATTATCTACAATGCGGATATGTCCAAGATAATTTATTATTTGCCTTCTAACAATAAGGACAGACTTGAGATACCCGCTACGGTTACCGATATTGCGCAACACGCTTTCGGCGGAAACGCTTATCTTACTTCGGTAGTATTTAAAGGTAGAGTAGAGTACGTTAGAGAGTACGCTTTTGCCGATAGTTACGCTCTTAACAGCATATCCTTTGACGACGGTATAGGTTACGTGTTCGATTACGCCTTTGCTCACTCGGCAAACTTGGTATCCTTCTACGTAGAAAAAGACGTCGACTTCCTTTCTTCTACCGCTTTCGACGGTGTAGAAAACGTCATAGTTTACAGCCCCGACGGTTCTAATTTGGAACTTTATTGCGAAAACACCATTAAATTTGCTAATTGCGAGTCCGCATCTTCCTTTGACGTCGAAGTATCCGGCGGTAGCGTTACCGTAACCAATTTGAATATACGCACTAGTTTGAACGGCGAGAATATGCGTATAGTCATTCCTTCTTATATCAACGGTTACAGAGTTACGTCAATAGGTGATAAAGCCTTCTCGGAATACGGATTAAGAAACGTATCTAAATTATCGAGCGTTTACGTTCCTTCCACCGTGCTATTTATCGGCGAGCAAGCGTTCTACGATTGTACCGCGTTGACCAATATCTACTTTGGCGGAAACCTCGCCGTTATAAACGACGAGTATCAAGTAGGTAGAGACGCGTTTAAGAATTTGCCCGAAAACGTCAAAATATCCGTTCAAGAAGGTAGTAACGTAATTAAATATTTTAACGATAATTATCCTAATTATAGGAATATAATCACCGATACGGGTAGTTGTATCGAATACGCCAAGTTGACGAGAGATACCGTTGCGGTTACGGGCATAAGCGCTCATATTTGCAACCAAAGTCACTCGAGACTTAACGTAGAATCTACGGTACAAGTAGACGGCGTTGACTGTACGGTAGTTGCGGTTGCCGCAAACGCGTTTAAGGATTCCAAGTTGATATCCATAACCTTGCCCTATACGGTTACCACTATCGAAGCGAGCGCATTTGCAAATTGTACTCGTCTTACTTCGGTATATATGCCGTCCGTCGTAAATATCGGCAACTATGCGTTTGAAAATTCTTCCCGTCTTGCGGTTTTGGATATTGCAAGCGGTATCGAAACCTTGGGCGAATACGTCTTCTCGGGTTGCGAAAACTTAAAGGAAGTTTACTTCAAAGGCGACTTTATCAAGTCGGCGTATAGCACTAACAACACAAGCACTATCAAGAATAACGCGTTTGCAAATCGTGAAGGCACGGGACTTGACTTGACCGTTTACGGACCTTCTTCTCGTATAATAACGAGAGGGGACGGCTCGATCGGTGCGTCCGCTACCTTCGTTTACGCATACTTTACCGAAAACGCCGTTTATCCTTATAACTTCGTAGAGTGGCGTTCGGACGAAGAAGTTCCCAACGGATATTCTATCGAATTTATCGATTTCTACGGAAGACAAGCCGTAGTTATCAACGGTTATAACGATAGCGCTTTCTTGGATAACGAGATAAATACCACTCTCGTAATACCTTCCAAATATTACGATCTTGAGTGTAACGTTTACGACGTAGTCGGTATTGCCGATTACGCTTTCGACGCCAATATACAAACTAACGGCGTTAGCAACGTAAAAGAGATATTTATAGGTGAGAATATTTACACGATAGGCAAAAACGCCTTCTCTTATATGCCCGAACTTCGCAAGATAACCATCGCTCAATCCGTATATTCGATAGGCGACGGCGCACTCTTCCATTGTCCCAAACTTACCGAAGTGTACTTCTTGGGCAACGTGCAAGAGTTGGGCATAAATCTCGTTCGCAACTCGTCACCCGAGTTAAAGATCTACGGACCTTCTCGCGGTACCGTTTATAGCGAATTTACAAAACAAGCGTATAGTTACGTCAATTACAACACCGTTACCGATCCCGAGTGCTTCGAGATGTCTTACAACGCCGACGGCGACTATTACACCATTTTGAGAGTAAAAGATCACTACTGTTCTTTGGGACACGTAAGCATGGTAATACCCGCTTACTATAAAGGTTCTCCCGTTACCGTATTGTCTTCTACCGCTTTCAACGGGCAGTCGCAGTTGTATGCTTTGAAGATATCTTCCAAGATAAGCAAGATATATCCCGGAGCGTTTACGGGTTGTTCTAACCTTACCAACATTACGGTGGACGACGCAAACGTCAATTATACCTTCGTAGACGGCGTTTTGACCGATTACGTAACTAAGTCGGTATTGTACATTTGTTTGGCTAATACCGTAAGTTACAATATCCCCGAGACTATAAAAGTTATCAAGAAAGGCGCGTTCGACGGCTCTATGGTACAAAATTTAGGTCTTAATTCGGTACTTCAAACCATCGAATCGGGCGCTTTGAGCGGCGCTAAAGAATTGAAGACTATCACGGGTTTGGCATACAATACGTCCTTCTCGTTCGACGGCAGAGCATTGTACGCTTTAAACGGCGAATTGCCTCAAACCTTGATACTCTATCTCTTCACTTCGACCGAACCGCAATATACCGTTCCCGAAAGCATCGAGTATATACAAGAAGGTGCCTTTGAAAACGCTTCTTCGCTTAAACAAATAACCTTCTTGTCGGACGCCGAATTTGCGGATAACGTATTCGTAGGCGTCGACGACGCTTTGACCGTATACGGCAACGCTTCTTGTTATAACGTTCAATATACTTGCATAAAAGAAGGCGTTACTTATTATCGCACGTTGCGTGAAGACGCGTTTGACGTTACGTTGACCGAAGAAGGTACTTTGCAAGTAAACGGCATAGCGCAAGATCAAGAAATAACCGAAAGCATAGTTTATATACCCGCATACATCGGCGGTATTTTGGTTACCGATATAGCGGGCGGTGCGTTTAGCGGTTATATCGACGGCTTGCAAGGTTTGGTATTGCCCGATTCTATCGTTACCATCGGCGAAAGAGCCTTCTATGCGACTTCTATGAGCAGTATTTCGATAGGTAGCGTGGAAAATATCGGCAACGAAGCGTTTGAAAGCGTTTATTTAAGAGAAATATTCTTTAGAGGCGACGCAATATTATACGAAAACTTCCTTACCGAGCATACTACCGAAGAAGGCACTTTGCTCGAGATATACTATTCTTCGGAAAATGAGAATTTGAATTCTTACTTTAACGACGAGTTTAAATCGAATAGAGCGCCTTTCGTTAAGGTAAGAGATATTTCTACTTACGATCAAGATATGCTTAGATCTATCTGCTTCGAGTATACCGTCGTTGTAGACGATGAAGGCGTAACGCATTATGCGATAAAGGGACTTAAGACTCACGCTTGTTCCTTCGATCACGCCGATCTCGTGATACCCGATTACTACTACGTAACGGACGAGAACTCCGACTACGTTTACGTAAACGGCGAGATAGAAAAATATCCCGTTACCGCCATTGCCGACGGCGCTTTTGCTCATAACGCGGACATCTTCCGTTTGCATTTGCCCGCTTCGATCTCAATGATCGGCACGGGCGCTATTTCCGACTGCGTAAACATGACGGATATTATCCCCGAAAACGGCTCGGTCTATACGTTTGAGAGAACTTACGCTTTGTTGCGTACCCCCGATATAGAAGATATGTTAATGCAAAACACCGCGCGTTTGACTTCGATCTCTCTTTCGGGCGAGTTAGAATTTAAGGTCGTAGAATTTACTCGTACCATAAACGAAAACGAGATCCCCGTTTCGGGACTTAGAATTTCTCGCGATTTATTCGATAGCTTAGAAGCGGGTCTACATAGACTTACCATGTACGACGCAAACGGTCGAGTAGTCGGCGTATTTACAATAAATACGATAAGAAATACCGTTTTGTATAACGATTATAACGAGTCGATTTCCTTCTACGATAACTTTGCTATAATCACTCACTCTTATGCGCAATTCGATTACTCCTCGGTTGCTTCGGTAGTTTTGGATGCGACCGTAAGTTTTGCCGAAACCGAAAAAGGTATCAAGATACAAAGAAAGATACTTAACGCGTTTAAGGGCGATATAAACGTAACGATCAATTATCAATCCGGTCTCGAGTCCGAAAATTGGGGATTTGTAGGCAATCAAAACGCAAATACGAGTGCCGCTTTAACCCTTATCCTTTCCAAAGAAGGGGAAGATTGGCGTCTATCGGGCGAAGAAAGTTCTCAACTTTTATCTTACAGCGAAGGCGTTTTGTATAAGTTCTTGGAAAAGGACAGCAGATGGGCTGACGAACCTATCAAGGTTTTGGACAGTTTGGTAGTTTACGCTTCGGTAAATCAAGATACAAGTTTCGTTGTACCCGATACCGTTACCAAGATAGAAGACGGCGCGTTCTACGGCATCAAAGCCTTAAACGACGTAACTATAGGCGAAAAGGTAGAGACTATCGGCAACAACGTATTTGCAACGTCTTCCAATATCTCGGCGTTTAACGTCAAGGAAGGCAACGAGCATTTCTTCGTAGATAGATATAACGCGTTGTTCCGCTATAACGAAGGCAAGGAAAGTGCGACCTTCGTCGCTTATCCCGCTGCAAGAAACGGACAAAGCCACTGGTTAGGTACGGATATTCCCGTTACCGCTATCGTTTCGGGCGCTTACGTATCCGCCAAATGGCTAAATAATATTTACGTCGAAAGTTACGTTCACGAAGTAGGCGAGACCGATATAGGCTTGTTTGACTCTATGACCGCGCTTGACGCAGATAACGGTTTGTTTATCTATATGCCTCTTTACGGGGAAAACACTCAAGAAGGCTTCGTAAAAGGCGAGACCGCATTGGAAACTTACGTAAATAAACTTATAGAAGACGGCGCAAATATTACCGTTTACACTCATACTCACAAGGACTGCTTCGAGTACGACGAATCGGGTAAGATAGTAGTCGGGGTTAAATCTCACGAGTGCAATTCGGATCATGCAAATATCGTATTGCCTATTTATGCTTACGGTAAAGAGATCGACGAGTTAGGCGAATATGCGTTTAAAGGCAATTCGACTCTTAATACTTTCGAGATACTTAACAAGAACGGCGCTTTCGGTATGCAACCCGGCGTATTTGCGGACTGCGATAATTTGACTTCGGTCAAGTTCCCCGAGTCTTCCGCATACTTGTTCGATTCGGGCGTTATCTTAAAGGGCGACCTTTTGTACGAAGTTTTGTCTTCGGTAGATTATCTCGAAATAAGACTTGAAAACAGTGCGCCAAACGACGAAACGAATATCGACGAGACGGTAATCGAAAGGGAAGACCAAGACGAAGTATTGGAAAGCGTAAACGTCAAGATAGACACTATTTACAGCCAAGGCAAAGACGTCAAGATCGCTTACGTTTACAACGTTACCGAAATAGAGCAAGCCGCTTTCTACGGCAACGATACCGTTAAGCGTATCGGCGTATCTTCGGGCGTTGAAAACATAGGAGTCGGCGCGTTCAGTTATTGTACTTCTTTGGAAAGTATCGAAGTTTCCAACGAGAGCCAATTCTATTGTTTTGAAGACGGCGTATTGTATAACCTTAGCAAATCTATCTTACATACCGTGCTATATAATTACACGGTCGGTATGACGGATACTTTGTTGAGCATAGACAACGGTTCGAGCGTAAGGGAAGAAAATATAGTAGAGATCAAGGCAAGAGCGTTGGAAGGCACTAACGTTGCAAGACTGCAACTTCCTTTGAGTTTGACCGTCATCGGCGATAGAGCGTTTGCCGAAATGCCTTATTTATCTTATATCTACTTCGAGTCCGAAGTAAGCGATATATCCTTTGAAGTAGATATTTTGGGTCTTACTTACTTCACCGAAGCCGACGCCGAAGCGTTTGGCGATAGAAAGATAATCGCTTTCGGTCCTTGCGGAAGCGATCCCGATAGCAAGACTTCTATAGAAGATAAATACAGTATTATACATAGATATTTCATAAATAAATACTTTGGCGATCTACCCGAAGAGAGCGTAATGCTCGAAGATTTCGAGTGGTACACTTCCAACAGTTCGTTGATGGCGGTTTATAAACCTTGGACTAATTATACTCTATTCGATTACGAGTACATTGAAGCCAAAGACGAAAACGACGAGAATACCGCTTATATCACCAACTACAAAGGCGTTAAAGGCGCGTCCACTCTCGACGCCGGCACGGAAGAATTGGTATTGCCTATGTTTGCCGTACTTTCTACCGAAGATCAAGAAGGAACTTTATCTTCCAAGTATAGAATAGTCGGTATCAAAGAAAACGCTTTGGGCGGACATACCGAGATCAAGTCTTTGACTATACTCTACAATATCACGAGTATAGCGGACGGATTTATGAAAGGCAGTTTCAACGTAGAAGAACTTATCGTAATGGATAACGATAAATACGTAGTTAAGACTGCGGACTCGATAAACGGAGTATTGTTCACCAAAGACTTAAAGAAATTGATAGTATACTTGCCTACTTCCGAACTTGGTACTTACGAGATACCTCAAGGTACCGTAGAAGTCGGCAAAGCGGCGTTTGCGTATTCTAAAAACATTACTACCATCGTTATACCGAGAACGGTCGAGTATATAGGCTCCGCCGCTTTCTCAACTTGTTTGAATTTGACCAACTTTACGTCCAACTCGCCTTACTATTCGTTCAGTTATTCGGCATTGTACGGCGAAAACGGCAGTTTGTTGCATACTTACTTGGCGTCGGGCAGAGGTACTTCCGGTATGAACGGTATCTATATCATACCCGAAGTGGTAACCGATATAAACGAGTATGCGTTTGAAGGCAATAAGTGGTTGGCTACCGTAAGACTTCCCGAATATAAGACGGATGACGGCGGTATCACTTCGGTCAAATATATAGGCAAGAACGCATTTGCGGGTATGAGTAGCCTTAAAGAGATATTCTTCGAAGGTTACACCGAAGTCAATCAAGCGGACGCAGTCGATCCCGATAACGTTATAAGATTTGAACTTTCCGAAGGCGTAAGCCTCGAATTAAGAGACGCAAGAGTAAGTTTTGCATACGCCGAAGATTTCCAAATCGGTGATATTATCGTCAACGTAGTAACCGAAGACGGCGAGACTCAAATCTTTGCGAAAGAAGACGGCGACGACGATTATTACGATTATACTATCGAAAAGGAATTGACTCTTAACGAAAACGGCGACCCCGTTAATATGAATTATAACAAGTGGATCTCGGGCGAGTACGACGTATACTTTACTTTAGTATACGAAGGCGTTACCTACGAATTTACTTATAAAGTAAGAGTAGAAGATATAACCGACGTATTCGGCGGTATGATCAATAACGTAACCGTTTACGCTCCCACCGACGCACTTTTATATCATCAAGTATTCGATAAGAGTTATATAAATTACGTTGCTTATACGCCTAAAACCGCTTTGGAATACACGCTTGAAGACGACGGCTCCGTTCAAAGTTACGTAGTTATCAACGGATTCCATAAAGACGCGGCTCAAATTTTAGGTCAACTCGATTATAGAAACGGAGAAATGGTTACCGTCGGCAATATCGACGAACTTATTATTCCTTCTTATATCGAAAATTCTAAAGTTACCAAGATAGCCGACGGCGCATTCTATTCGACCGACGAAGCGATAGAAAACGCAAATGAGATAATACCCGAAGATACCGTTTTCTCGGCGGAAACGGTCGACTTGTACGTAGAAGCGTTGAACAATAACGCAATGTATTCGGAAGCGACGAGAAAAGCGATCTTGAATAAGGCTATCGTCAAGTTCGTATCTTTGGAAAACTTGATCACCATCGGAGAGAGTGCTTTTGAAAACAGCGAATCCTTAAAAGAGATCGTCATCAGTAAGACGGTTTTGGATATCGGCGCCGGCGCGTTTACCTATGCTTACGGCGTAGAGAAAGTTACCGTCGATCCCGCCAACACTTCTTATATGATGGAAGGCGCGGTACTTTACGAAGGTAGGGGCAAAGTGTTGCATACCGCTTTCAACTCTCTATTTGACGACTTCTTCTTTGAGACCGAGTTGCCCGTCAACGTCGTTAAAGCAAGAGCGTTCGAAGGCGTTACCGAAGTGAGTTATTTGACCGTCCCCGTAACTATCGCGGGTACCGAAGGTTGTATAGGTAATAGAGCCTTTAAGAATATGACTAATCTTGAAGAGATCTATATAACCAAAAACTTCACCTTGCCCGACGACGCATTCGACGGCTGTATGTACGGCTTCGTTATCTATGCGCCTCAAGGCAACGACTTAAAGGCTTACGCCAATAAACATAAATATTTGTACGTAGAGTGGAACCCCAAAGAGTGCTTCGAGATAGAATACGTCGATTCGAGAAGCGTCGCTATCGTCGGACTTTCGGGTCATTCGGATTGTACCGCTTCGCATACCGATATAGTAATACCTATGTATATCGACAGTTACAAAGTAACCGTCATCGGTAACGGTACTCCCGTATTCTCGTCTACTACCGAATCGGTTACTTCGGTTACCATACCCACTAGCGTTAAGACGATAAGCGCAAATGCGTTTAACGGTTGTATAGGTTTGACTTATATGTATATACCTTACAGCGTTGACAGTATCGGCGACAATGCGTTTACCGCTTGTACTTCTATGACCGAGATAGTATTTATCGACGACGTTAAGGAACTCGGCAACAATATCTTTAAAGACGCAAGCGCTAATCTCGTAGCGTATTACGCACCCGTTCGCACCAAAGGATCGGGCGTAGTAGCGTCCTACTTGACAAGAAACGGCATCGCTCTAAACCGCGGTACGCCTTCCACTTGCTTTAACGTTTCCGAACTCATTACGGCGTCGGGCGTAGGCTATCGTATAGATTCCTTAAAGACCCATAAATGCGGATTTACTCACGTCAACGTGGTAGTTCCCAATATGATAAAGGGCAAAAAGGTGGTATCGATCGCCGATTATGCGTTTAAGAATTGTACCGATATGGTAACCTTTACCGTATCTAAATGGATATCTTCGGTCGGCGTCGGTACGTTTAACGGTTGTAAGTCCCTAACCACCGTCACCGTGGATCAAGAAAACGAAAATATCAAGTTTGAGACCGGTGCGTTCTACACTCTTGACGGTAAGACCTTATTGTTATGCGTAAGTTCTATTGCGGGCAATTCGTTCGAGTTTATCGACTCGACGGTAAGCGTCGCAAACGGCGCGTTCGAAGGCGCTACCGTATCGAGCGTTACTCTTAACGCAGGTCTAACCACCATTGAAAACGGTGCGTTTGCTTCTTGTAGTAATCTAACTAGCATAACAGTTCCCACCGCGTCCGAATCCTTCTCGGCAAAAGACGGCGTCCTTTACAACTCCGCAGGTTCCAGACTGGTAGTATATCCTTCGGGAAGAAGCGCAAAGAGTTTCATAGTTCCGTCCGACGTCATAGTTATCGCGCCTTACGCGTTTGCGGGCGCTGTCAAACTCGAAAGCGTAACGGTAGACGAAGAGATCAAGACCATAAGCGCAAACGCTTTCCAAGGTTGTACGTCATTGTTCGACGTGCAAGTTTTGGGCGATTTGCAAGCGATAGGACAAGACGCTTTTGCGAATACTCATAAAGACCTTTTGGTTACGTCTATTTACGACGGCAACGCGTTAGAGTATTACTGCATCGAAAACGGACATAACTTCCGTAAATCCAACCCCTTAAATTACTTCTTGACGAGTACCGAAAATATGCCTTCGGGTACGGTTACCATCACGGGTTGGAACGACGTTGCGTCTATGAGCGACGTTACCGACGTAGTTATACCTATGTATATCAACAACTTAAAAGTAACGGGTATTGCCGCCAATGCGTTTAGATATAATCACGATATTCAAACTTTGGTCATACCCGATACCGTTACGTCGGTCGGCGTAGCCGCCTTTGCGGGTGCGGAAAACTTGCGTAGCGTATTGTTCGGCAAGGGCGTTACCGATATACACGTCAATGCGTTCAATCAATGTACCGAACTCGAAAGTATGTACTTTATGAGTGAAGACGTAACTATTTACAGTAATGCCTTCAGGGGTATGGATATAGCAAACGCCGAAGTTTACGTCGACGCTTTGTCAAAAGGCTATACGTCTATAAAAGACATTCCCGTTTACAGTCAACTCAAATCCATCGGATTTACGGTAGACGATCTTAAATATTCGTCCTGCTTCACTTATTCGGCTATCAACGGTAACGGACTTATCGTTACCGGACTTAAAGATCACGTATGTCCCGTAAATCACAATAACGTAGAGATACCCGAAACGGTAGTTTCTTCCAACGGTACCGTTCGTTACGTCATCGCTATCCAACAAAAGGCGTTTGAAGATAACGACAGTTTGGTACGTATCGTAATACCCGACACCGTTACCGAAATAGGCGACGGCGCGTTCTCGGGTTGCGGTAATTTACACGAGATAGTTTTGGACGGCAACGATTTCTATACCTTTGACAACGGCGCGTTGTTCAACAAGAAAAAGACCGTGTTGCATACCTATTTGGCAAGCAACAGCGCTTTGACTTTGACAATACCTTCTTCGGTATTGAAGATAAACGACGGCGCGTTTAGAAACGCAGTCAACTTGACAAGTATCACGTTTAATAAAGACGTTACTTTGGGTAGAAACGTATTCGACGGATTATCTCGTAACGTTATAATCTTCGGACCCAAGTCGGACGGCGAATATTTGACCAACCTTTACGTATCTTTCGTAGAAGAATATTTGGATTATACGGATAAGGTAATGGACGGCGAGAAAGTAAGAGAATATACGCTTGCGGACACCAATACCAAGAGCATATTCAACCCCAAGACCACTTTCGTCGATCCTTTGAGCAACAACGAAGACTTTGGATTTGAAATTCTTGACGACGACACTATCAAGATAACTTCTTATCATCCCGCGACCAAACCCGAAACGATAAGCATACCGCAATATATTATCGATCGTAAAGTTACGGTCATCGGTTCCGAGGCGTTTAGCGGACAAGACAAAGCAAGCAAGATAATACTTCCCGACGGACTTATAACTATTGAAGAAAAAGCGTTTATCAACTGTAGTTCGTTAGAAAGAATAGTATTCCCCGCAAGCGTACAAAACATTTACGACGACGCGTTTAATGGTTGTACCAACCTTTACGAAGCGTATTTCGTAGACGATATTGCGTTGCTTGGCGATGACGTCTTTGCAAATACCTATGCGGAAGACGGTTATTCTATCGCAATATTCGGACCTACCGACAGTTATTTGTCCACTTGCTTCGACGCGGCTATTTACAATAACGCTACGTCCTTCAACTGCTTCGAGTACGAATACGTTAGCGATAACACCGTCGCTATTACGGCTATAAAAGATCACAACTGCAACGGCAACCACGACAACGTAGTAATACCCAATAAGATCAACGGTGCAAAGGTCGTTTCTTTGGCGTCCGAGTTGTTAAGAAACGACTCGACCGTAATAAGCGTTCGTTTGCCCGCATACTTGACAGGAATAAGCGATCACGCGTTTGACGGCTGCAACAATTTAGAGACCGTTTATATCCCCGACACCGTGGGATTCATCGGCAAATACGCTTTCTATAATTGCGTATCGTTAAGAAGCATAATTCTTCCTAACGTATCATCTATCGGCGCATACGCGTTTGCAAATTGTCATACTCTTACCCAAGTAGTGCTTCCCGATACCGTTAAATCGGTAGCGTTGGCAAACGGCTTGTTCAAGAATTGTTACAACTTAAAGGAAGTAAGATTATCAAAAGAAATCGACTACTTGCCCGATAGTTTCTTCGAGAACACCACGTCTTTGACGACCGTACAATATTTCGACGTAGTTCACAGAAACGGCTTACCTACCAAGATAAGTTCCTTGGGCGCAAGATGCTTTGCAAATTCCAAATACGCCGAAGTCGGCAATATGGTAATTACGACCTTGCCTTTGATTTCTTTGGGCGATAAGTGCTTTGCGGATACCAAGATAGCGCAATTCGATATATCCAATATCAAGTCCTTGGGTAAAGGCGTATTCAGTAACTGTTCCGAATTGACTTTAAGCGGTCAAAACGATAACTACATCGTTGACGAAAACGACGGTATTTTGTACGAGACTTTCAAGTCCCCCGCCATTTTGGAAAGCGATAACAAAGAAGATAATATGACGGTAAAGATAGACGGTTATATCGCCGATACGATGATACCCGCTACCGTCAGCGTATCCTTGCCTAACGGCGGTACCGCTCAATATATCAAGTTGGGTACCGTGGATATCGATAAGACCAAACCCGCCGATTCGGTTTATAAGGAAAGAACCGAGTGCGCTTTGGTCGTTGACGCTAACGGTAAACCCGTTGCGGATAGACCTATTTTAGTCAAGTTGTATAACGAGTCCAATTCTTATACCGTAAACGTCGACTACGTCGTATCTTCGTCGGGTAGCGACGCAAGCAGTTATATCCTTTACTGTAACCCCGATAGGATCTCGAGTTTCGTTGCGGGCGTTTACAAATTGCAAGCCGAATACTTCTATTCGTGCAAAGTTGAAAGCGATAACGGTTGGAATAAAATCTGGGGCATAAAAGATGAAGTAGAGTATACCGAGACTTTCGATATACAAGACGTTACCATCACCAAAGGCGCAGTTATTTCCGCCGAGATAACTTACGTACCCGAGCCTGAAGAAGAGAACGCTTCGGGCGAAGGTTCGGGCGAAGGTGAAGGCGAAGGAGAAGGCGAACAAGTTACCGCCGAACCCGTCAATATTCCTTTGAACGTTACCGACCCGTCGGCTCCCGACTACTTCTATAATTTCTTCGAGATAGACGACCATGCGGGTACCGTTACCATTATCAACGCTCTCGACTCTTTGGACGTTACCGACGCTAAAAAGATCGTGTTGAACTTCTATCTCAACAACGGACAACAATACACCGTTCAATTCACTTATTCCAATAAGGTAGTTTCTATAACCGTAAAGGTCGCTATAAACACCGTTCCCGCAAGTTTGTCGAGTTCGATGATAAATCCTTCGAGTAGTTTGGATTTCTATAATGAAGGCAGCGATTACTTCTATAACGGCACCAAAGTGGATAAAAACGGCAACAAGTTGTATAGTACCGAGTTATTCAGTAGCGTATCTTCGTTGATAAGTAGCGACGTTTATATAGTCGACGGCGTAAGAATAATAAGACCTTTCGCTTTCGAAGGCTGTTCCGCTATTTCGAGTTTGGTCATTTCGCCCAACATCGACGCTATAGAAGAAGGCGCGTTTATCAACGTTACCGGATTAAAACAAGTAGGTATTGCGGATAACAACAAGTTCTACGCATACGACATCAACCATAACGATACCGATTTCAGCGGTGGTGCTATCTTGCAACTCAATACCGACGAAAACGGTTTGGCTATACTTGACTCTCAAGGCGTTCGCACTTATACTTTGGTATCTTATTTGGCGGAAAACGTAGGCGAAACGTTTACCTTGCCCACTTCGATAATCGAAGATTACGGCACGGGCGTAGTTACGCCTATCCATATCACCGCGATAGGCGATTACGCTTTCGCATACAATACCGTAATTAAAGAAGTCAACTTGGCGGGCGTTGAACGCATAGGCGATTATGCGTTTGCATACTGCGATAAGATCACTTCGGTAAATATCCCCGAAAATTGCTATTACGTCGGCGCACACGCTTTCGACGGTTGTCCTTTGACGAGTATTTACTTCGAAAACGGTATTGCGGGCGGTTTGAGTGCCGAAAATATCGAAAAACAAATTTTGGGCGCTTTGATCGGCGCTACTACGCCTAACGTTACCCGTTACGATTCGGGCAGTATACTTGCGGAATACGATATAACCACCGAGTTTGACGACGTCGTATTGAGAGACTCTTCGGGTACTCCCGTCGTCGAAACCGTGGACGGACAACAAAGATTCGTTACCGAAGCGTTCAATTTGTTGAGTTACAAAGTTACCGTTTATAATACCGACGACGTAAACGAAAGAGTCAAGATGGTTTCTTATCAATACGATCGTAACAGTTTTGAAGAAGGTAACGAAAACATAACTATGTACGCGCAGATCAACGCCGAAGAAACGATGTACAGCATTTATGCAAACGGTTCTTTGGTCGCGACTGTAAATAGAGAAACTTCCGAATATACTTACTATCCGATGACGGGCGTCGAATACGGCATTAAGGTCGTAACGAGTACCGACGACGGCGGATATTTCTATTCGATAGTTTGCCATAACGACTCGCTCGATATTTCTTACACTTTGACTCAAAACGATTCTCAAGAGTATTCGGGCGGTATCGGCGCCGAAGCGTTCGGAACTAATACCAACGTTATTATTTACTGCTCGTTACAAAGCGGCGAAAATAATTTGGTAAGCAGTTACGCGCAAGGTTACGTGGTAAACGAAACTCTCGTTCCTTTGACTTACAAGACCATATCCCCCGTATCCGTATTTAATTACGAGATAATAAACGGCGATCAAATAAGGATCAAAGGGTTAAAGGTCAAAGGTTTAAGCGATCTCGTTATTCCTTCGAGCATCAACGGTATGCCCGTTACGTCTATACTTGCTTTGGCGTTTAGCGGTAATACCGACCTTGTAAACGTTACTATCCCCGCAAGCGTAGTAAGTATAGGTAACAACGTATTCTACGGTTGTACCGCTTTAAGACAAGTTTACGTCGAAGGCATCGTAACCAACTTGGGACAAAACATATTTAGAGATTGCGATTACAATAACTTGGAAGTTTACGGTATCGTATCTACCGAACTTGACAATTATTGTCAAGAACAAGGTATATCCTTTAACGTCGGCACTTATTGGGGTTGCTTCGAGATCTACGTCAATTCCGATAACGAAGTTACTATAGCGGGTCTTGTCGATCACCATTGCAACACGTCTCATAGATACGTTACTATTCCTTCCGAGATCAACGGTATGAGAGTAGTAGGCATCAAAGCCGACGCGTTTAAGAATACCGACGTAGTATCTTTGAATATTTCGGTCAAGATACCTATGGTCGGCGGTATAGACCAAGGCAATTACGTAATTGAAAGCGGTGCGTTTGCAAATTGTACTTCCTTAAAGTCCATTTACCTACTTGACGACGGTTACAAGACTATCATCGAAGCGGGTGCCTTTGACGCTTACGGCGCGGGCATAACTTTATACGTTACCGCAGAAGAAGAATTCAGCAAGTATACCGCTTACGACGACATTAGAGAAGCGTACGTAACGGGTATTACGATAAGCGACGTATTCAGAGTGGTTCCCGTGACCGGCGGTTATCAAATAAGCGGATTAACCAGCGAAGGTTTGGAAATGCCCAAACTTCGTATCCCCGATACCATCAAAGGTAAAAACGTCGTATCTATCGGCAACTTGGCGTTTATGGGCGATAGCGTGCTTACCACTATGATATTAGGTAAATACGTTACGTCTATCGGCGAACACGCGTTTGAAGAGTGCAGCAACCTTACTTACGTATTCTTACCCGAATCCTTGACCGAGATACAAAGAAGCGCGTTTGCGGACTGTACTTCGTTAAGAAGCATAATGCTTGGCGAAAACGTATCCAAGATCGGCGATTACGCGTTTAGCGGTTGCTCTTCGTTAAGAGAGTTCCGTATAAGCAACTCTAACTGTAAACTCGGCGAAAAGATATTCGACGGTATCAAAGGCAATATAGATTTCGTCGAGATCTATTCGGACGCAACGTCTTTGTATACTTACTTCCGCAACAATTACAGCACAAAAGCGAAGTATATCGAAAACTTGTCCGCTGCGGCTAAATACAGAGAGTGCTTCACATACGAAGTTATTTTAGACGACGAAACTTACGGCGATTACGTTATCATTACCGGATTAAAGAACCATACCGGTTGCGCGGTAGGTAACCATAAAGACGTTATCATACCCGCTTATATCGGCGGACTACCCGTTAAGATGATACAAAGAAGAGCCTTCTCGGGTAACACCACGATACAAAGCGTTACCGCCGAAGTCGGCGAAGGCTTGATAGTATTCGAGGGCGCTTTCCAAAATTGTTCCAATTTAGGCAGCGCTAACCTTGGCAAAGTACAACAGATCTATATGTATGCGTTCAAGGGTTGCGGCAATTTGGCAAGCGTAACGTTGTCTTTGATGAGCAACACCGTTTTAGGCAAAGTCGACGACCTTGACGACGTGCGTATAGCCGAAGTATTCGAAGGTTGTACCAACCTTAAAGAAATAGTTATCGACACGTCTTACGTAAGTGCGTCCCGTGCGCGTTATTACGCTAAAAACGGCGCTATTTACGATAAGAAGAACACCTTGTTGTTATGCTACGACGTCAATAGCGACACGTTTGCGCCCGACAATGCCGAGAGCATAGCCAACGGCGCGTTTACGGGTTGCTACAATATCAAGACGTTGGTATTGCCCGAAAGTATCAAAGTGTTCAATACTTCCGTGCTTTGCGACAGCGACGGCAATTTGATAATGACAAATCTTACCAAGTTGTACGTCAACGCAAACGGTATGAGAATAATAGGCGCCGATAAACTTGCGGGCGTAGAAGTTTACTATCCTATCGACAACGCACCCGTTACCGATTCGCCTTTGCTCAATACTTTCGAGTACGTTCCTCAACGTTACTTCGATTTCAATTTGAGAGTCGAAGATCTTACCGAAGGTTATATTTACGTTCGTAACGGCGTAAGTTACGTCTATTCCGAAGCCGTTTCCGCTTGGGTAGAAAGTGCGGGTACTTATTCGGTATTGCTTAACGACGCTTATATTAAGAACAATTATCAAGTATTCGTCCGCTTGAACGGCGACGGCACGTATTACGTTTACAACGGTCATGACTTTACCGCTGTGGACGTTATCGACGATATGATAGTAGATCAACAAGAGATGTATACTATCTATCCTATCGCCAATATCAATAGATTGATACAAGTAAACGTTATCAACGGTTTGGTTTACTACAAGACCGACTTGTTATCCAGCCGTAACCAATACAACGACGTTTACGTCAAATATTTGGCGATAGTTCGTAATAGCAACGGTTTTGACGCCGTTTCCGAAGTTTACGTCAATAGGGGTACCAATAAAGCGTACTCGTTAGACGAATCTACTATGTCGTTCGTCGAGATCAAAGCGCAAGACGTTTACTTGATGCAAACCGCTTGCTTGCTCGAGTCCGACGGTTACGAGTATTATATCCGTCAAGAAGACAACGCTTTGATAGCCGTTGACGCGGAAAGTATCGGTTTGGTTTACGACGAATTCGTAAACGGCGATTACTACTACCTTAACGCCGAAAAGACCGACTTTATCAAGGCTACCGTTATAAACGGCAACGTTTACGCAAACGGAAAACTCGTTCTCGACCCCACTTTGAACGTGATCGTAAGACCGCAAGACTTCTTGTTCGTCCGTCGTTTCGTACGTATCACGAGCGGTGCCGAGTCGAGCGTATACGCATACGTTAAATTGTCCGATAACTCTATCGTCTACGTCTATAACGCTCAAGGCGAAGCGACCTTGTTGAGAGAAGAATACGAACTCTACGTCATACAAAGCGTAATGACGGGCGTAACTCAAGGCGCTATCGTTTCAATTAAGAACCCTTCGGATCCGGATTGGAATTTAGGCAAATACAGCGATTCTATCAAGATACCCGATTTCGCGTATATCAACGGCGTAAGTTATCCCGTAGTAGAGATAGGTTTGAGAGGCTTTGCAAACAGTAAGGCAAAAGAAATAATCGTCAGCGGTAATATTACAACAGTCGGCAATTACGCTTTTGAAAATTCGACCTTGCTTACTTCGGTAGACTTCGAGAACAGCGTTACCACGTTAGGCGACAACGTCTTTGCGGGTTGCAACAAACTCACCAAAGTAGAGGTCGGCGAAAACATCAATAGCATCGACGGTAATATGTTTACCGAAAGAGCGTATCAATTGGATAACGGCGACAATATCACCGCCGCTACCGATTTGGTGGTTACCGTTGCGGTCAATAACCAAACCTTCGAAAACGATTCGAGCGATTATATGATCCGCAGTAAAGACGGTAGTATCTTGTACGCTTATTACGGCATCGGCGGAGAAAACGGTCAAGATCTTGGCAAAGTAGTTCTTCCCGAAGGTATAAGCGTTATAAAGAGCGGTGCGTTCCGTTACGCTACGTTTACCAAAAATTCCAAGACTTCCAATATCACTTCGATAACCTTGCCTACCACCTTGCGTGAAGTGGAAAGCGGAGCGTTCGACAATATGCCCGCGCTTGAAAAAGTCATCTTCCGCAGTCTTGTCAAGACGTTAGGTTACGACGAAGAAAAACAAGAGTCGGTATTTAAGACCACCGCGTCTAACTTTACCGTATACGGTATAGAAGATAGCATCGTCGAAAGTTATTGTTCGGATCACGACTATGCTTTCCGTGCTTACGTTGCCGAAAATACCTTCGTTGTAGAAGCGTACAAGGGAGCGGACAGTAACTATTACGCAAGAATAATCGGCGTAAACGGCGATATGGTCAAACGTAATCTCTTGATACCCGAAACCTTGACCGTTACCTTCGATAAAGAAGGAGTGGTCGTAACCGAAAAACTCGATCTTAAAGAGATCGATTCCGCAGTATTCTACGGTTTGAACCAAATCGAAAAGATCATACTTCCCGCGACCTTGACCGCTATCGGCAACAATGCGTTTGCGGAATTAAGAAGTCTAAAAGAAGTTATCGTGCTTGGTAAGTCTTCGTTGTCTATCGGCAATACCGCTTTTGCGTACAGCGAAAAACTTACGGGATTCTATATCGAAGAATATAAGGAAATAACGTTTAGAAATAACGTCTTCAAGGGCGCTAACTCTAACCTTGTGGTTTATTGCGTATCCGATGCGTCCGATAAACTTAAGAACCTTTCGGGCGTCGTTACCAAAGTTGTCGACGCGGCTTCTTCCATGGTTGCTCAAAACATCAACGACAACGTTACCTCTCTCGTAGGATTTACGGATACCGCGGTTTACGATAACGGCGTAATAGATGGAGATCTCTTCGTTCCTTCTTACGTCAACGGCGCAAAGGTTACCAAGATAGAGATAGCCGACGCTTACAACAATTACAAGAAGTTCGTTGATAAGTTAGAAATACCCGATAGCGTTACCGAGATCGGCGCAAACAGTTTCAAGGCTTCCTTGATAACCGAGATAGTAATACCTTCGTCGGTCAAGAAAGTCGGAGAAAACGCTTTCAATACCGCTTACGAGAATAACGCAAGAAACGTTTTGAACGTTTATCTCGAAAGAGATATAGAGATAGGCGCAAACGCTTTCGCACCGCAAACCAAAAACGGTACAAAGGGTACTATAAACTTCTACGTTCCCGAAAACGTGCCCAACGTAAAGGCGTATGCGGAAACTATGAAGGCGGCGGGATATACCGTAAATATCAATATTTACAGTAGTATCGACTGCTTCGAGTATTCTATCGTCAACGGTTTGGAAGTTTCTATCGACGGACTTACCGAAAAGGGTAGAAACGAGTTCAAACTTACCGTTCCGAGATACATCAACGGTAGAAAGGTTACCGCGATAGGCGACGGAGCGTTCGCTCACGACGACGTATTGTTAAAAGTCAGTTTGCCCGAAGATCTTACTTCTATCGGCGATTACGTATTCGTAGGAACGTTCGAGAATCTCGACGAATCTTTGATCTATTCCGCAATAGACGCAGGTCTATTGGAACAAGGCGACTTTGACGGCAACTTCGATAACTATAAAGAAGTTGAATTTAGAGGAGAGTCTCCCGCGTTCAAGTTAAGCGTCAATACCGATAAGGCAAGGACGATAACAAATAACTATGCGGAAGGTTCGGAAGATCCCGTTTACTTGTACGCCGTTCTTGCTTCGTCTACCGCCACCACTTACGAAATATCCGCAAATCTCGAATACGTCGCAGCAGGCGCGTTTGCGGGTACTTCGATAACCAACTTTACGGGCGACGTAGACAACGGTCGCGGTTATACTTTGGTAAGTTACAGAAGAGTTACCGGTCAACCCGTATATACCGTTTTGGTACACGACGACGTGGAATTGGTAGCGGTATTGTCCGAAGCATACGACAACGCTAATCCTACTCAACTTACCATACCTACCGGTATCACTACGATATTGCCTTACGCAATGTACGGTTATAAGAACGCTCGCGTTACCACCGTACAATTAGGCGGCGCTTTAACGGATATAGGCGAAGGCGCGTTTGAGAACGCTTCGCTAATTAAGACCTTTGCAATAGACGCAGGTAGCGCTATCTATACGATAAGAAGTCGTACCTTCTACGGTTGCGAAAGTATGTCGACGATGCCTTTGATCAACGCGTTAAAGAGCATTGGCGCCGACGCGTTTGCAAGAAGCGGACTTACCGATATAAGCAACTTGCCCGAATTGTTGTTCGTCATCTCTGACGGCGCGTTCCGTGGTTGCGACAAACTCGAAGTTATAGAAATACCCGACAACGTTACGACCATAGGCGCTTATGCGTTTGCGGATTGTATAGCGTTAAGAGAAATAGTAATACCCGACGGCGTCGTAAGCATCGGAGAGGGCGCGTTTATGAATACGGCTATCGTATCCATCAATTTGCCTAAGGGTATCACGACTATCGCCGATCATTTGTTCGAGAACGCAAGAGACTTGGAAAGCGTTACCGTTGACGGCGAGATAACCGAGATCGGCTCTTATTCCTTCTACGGTACATTTAACCTTTCCGAGATACCTGCAAATATCGGTATAACTATCAATAAGTTGGGCGTCGGAGCGTTTATGGGTAGCGGTATCCGTTCCATCGTTTTGGGTAACAGAATAACCGAGATCCCCGAGTCTTGCTTCGAGAACTGCTTGTATTTGACTAACGTAGATCTACCTAGTTCGATAAGAGTCATAGGTGATTATGCGTTTAGAAATTGTAACGGTATTATGGATATCCAAGGTCAAGACGTGGTTTACGTAGTTGACAATAAGGCTTCCGAAGTTTCTTTGGTAGACCAAGATTCTTCCACGAACGTCAAGATCACCACTACAAAGAGCAAGTTTACTTACGTCGTAGTGGACGGATATCGTATAAGAGAAGTCGGCGGTAAGATCACCGTAAACGACAGGACCGTAGCGATCACCACTCAATCCACCGAAAACGGCAACGTGGTTACCGCTATCTACAACGGTTTGACTATCGTATATCAAAACGGTACTTTAAGAGTAAGCGGCGGTAAGCGTCTCAATTTGAGCAACGGTATCACCGAGATACAATTCGGTATCAACGTATACGAATTGGGCGTCGAAGCGTTTGCTAACTGCGCGTTAAAGAGCGTACTTATCGCGGACGGTATCGAGATAGTCGGCGACGGTTGCTTCAAGAATAACTCTTCTATGGAAAGCGCCGAAATAGGTAGCAGTTTGAGAATACTCGGACAAGGAGCGTTCAGCGGGGCTACCAGCCTTACGATAATCAACGTAAGCAGTCGTAACAACAAGTTTACCAATATGGACGACGGTATACTCTTCGAGAGAGAGACCAATTCGGACGGCGTATATACCGATAAGGTCATCTTGAAGGTTTATCCCGCAGGTTTGATACCTTCGGGTAACGACAGAATGTATACCTTGCCCGCCAATACCGTAAGTATCGACGCAAACGCTTTCGAGTACAGTTCGTTGATAACCATCAATATCCCCGAAAGCGTCAAGACGATAGGCGATAACGCCTTTGCGGGTGCGACCGATCTCGTCAATATCTTCTTTGACGGCGATCTCGAGATAGGCGAAGATCAAAACATCTTCAACGGCATAGCGGTCAAGTCCTTCGTTGACTCAAACGGCGACTTCGTTAAAGTGAACGACGAGTTCGTATTGCCCGAAAAAGCGTACGTGCTTGACTCAAACGGCGACTTCGTTTACGACGGTGAGAACGGTTACGTTCCTTATGTCGACGGCGACGCTATTCGTTACGCATATAAAGAATTCGTCAAAGACTCAAACGGCGCTTACGTAAAAGTCGGCAACCTTATGGTGGAAGGCGACGGAGAAGAAACTTACGCTTTAGTGCCCGCCGAAACTTTGCGTTACACGATAACCAATCTCATTATAGACTGCGCAAGAGACAGCAACATTTACAATTATTGCTTGTCTCAAGGTTACACCTGTTTGCCTTTCGGTTCGGATATTTCCGAAGTTACGGTATCGGGTATAATCGCGGTACAACACACCGCCAAGAAGTGTTTCGACTTCGAAGACGGCGAATATATCACCATTAACGGATTAAAGGATAATTGCGGTTGCGACGATCACGAGATATTGGTAATGCCTACCTTTATCAACGGTAAAGAAGTAAGAAGTATCGCTAACTTTGCGTTTGAAGATCAAGGAATCAAGACCTTTGCTCTCGGCAGATACGTCAACTACATCGGAACGGGCTTCTTGTACGGCAACGAGATCGAATCCTTGTACGTCGTAAGTATTCCTAACGTAGAGTTCGATCCTTCCAAGTCGACAAGTTCCAAGTATTCGGCTAACACCGTATTCTCGGTAGTAAGCGGGGACGATTATACCTATTTGGCGGGTAACGTCGGCGGAGATCAAACCATCTTGGTTTACGCTTCTTCGTCTACCGCCGCCGAATTCGTAATACCCGAAAGAATAGTATCTATCGGTTACGGCGCGTTTGCAAATAACGAACATTTGAGAAACGTCGTTATCCACGACGGTATAACGGCAATATCCGATTATGCGTTTGCAAACGACAGAGCGTTAGTAGGCGTCGGATCGGGCGAAAACGAAAAACGTTCGGGCTTGTATCTCGGCGAAAACGTATCGAGAATAGGCGAAGGCGCGTTTATGAACGACGTATCCTTGATAAGCGTTTACGGTACTCATAACCTTACCGCTATCTCTTATAAAGCGTTTGCGGGTTGCTTGCACTTGAACGAGATCGCTTGGTACGGTATCGACGAAGACGGCGTTTACTATTACGATTACGAAAACGCAAATTATTCTTACGATTACGATAATTCGTTGTTGTACGAGAGAATAAGCGATAATTGGTCGTTGCATACCTTCTTCGCAAGTTCTGATCTCGTTAGCGGCGGACTATTGATATTGCCCGAAACTTACCAAGACAACGTAATAAGCGGTATTGCGGATTATGCGTTCTACGGTTTGGATTCCACCGTTTTGTACGTAGTAGTTCCTTATAACCCCGTTCGTAAGAGCGTAAGTATCGGTAAGCAAGCGTTTGAGGGTTCGAGAATAGAAGAAATACACTTCGAGGGCGACGTATACGCGTTGTATTCTACCGAAAAGGTATTTAACTCGATTACCAAAGTTTACTTGCCTTTCGGATCGCCTATCGTTTCTAATCTCGCTTCCTTCGGCGTCAAGTATAAAGAAGTATCGTCAAGAGACGACTTAACTTACACTCGCTTCGGTTCGGGTTCCAATATCACGATGACCGTTACCGGCTTAAAGACTTCGGTAGCGTCTACGACTTTAGTAGTTCCTTACTACATCGAAGGTATCAGAGTAAACGCAATAACGGACGGCTTCAAGGGTTCGGTATTGCTTACGGCAGTCGAATTGTTCGATAATATTACGACTCTTCCCGAAGGCGCGTTCAAAGGCTGCGTAAATCTCGTTTCCGTCGACGTATCGGCTACGGGTATGAGCGAGATCCCCGCTCATGCGTTCGAAAACGCTACTTCTTTAACTAACGTATCGTTACCTAAAGAAATAGTTGAGATCGGCGATTATGCGTTTAGTAATACCGCGTTGACCGTAATGCCTACCGCAGCTCGCTTGGCTACCATAGGTGCTTATGCGTTCTACAAGACGGGTATTTACGAACTTAACTTCAATAACGCTTTAGTAAGCATCGGAGAAGGTGCGTTTGCGTCTATCGGCAATATCCGTTCATTGAATATTCCTTCGTCTATCGAAAGTATCGGCGTAGGTGCGTTCAGCAACAATCTCGCTTTGTCTTACGTTCATTTCCAAGCGGACGTTCAAGATTTGGCGGGTTATCAAGGCGGAGTGGACGCACAAGAAATATTGACCTATCTTGCGGATATAATCGTCAAAGTTCCTTCCAACGCTCATAACCTTATCGCTTACTTCAAAGCGCTCGGTTATCACGACAGTTTGGATCTTGTAGACGATCCTTCCTTGGCTCAAAATCTCTTCCTTTACACTCCCGCTTCTTGCTTCGAGTACGAAGAAACGGACGGCGGATTAAAGATAGTAGGTATGAAGAATACCGCCGACCACGTTATTGGCTCGTGCGAATACTGTAAAGACGCTATTTACTTCCCCGATCAAATCAACGGAAAGAGCGTCGTTGCGGTTGCTTCTTCCTTCGCTTCTAACGTAAGCGCGACGGTATCTCGTATAGAGTTCAATACCGAACTTAAAGTTATCGAAGCAAATGCGTTTAGAAACTTGACGGCACTCGACACCGTAGTATTCGGTACGAGAAACGAAAGCGAATTGGTAAGTATTGGTACGGCTGCTTTCGTCGGCACGTCTATCAAAGTTTTGACGGTCAATTCCGAAAATCTCGACTCTATCGGCGACTTTGCGTTTGCGGGCGTAGGTGTCGAGACGGTTACTTTGACTCACGTCGTATCTATCGGCAAGTATTCGTTTAGTAACGTAAGCATTGACGAAAACAACGTAGTATTGTCGAAACAAGTAGGTACGTTGACTTCCTTGACCGTTTACTTCGAGACCGACGGCAGTATAGGCGAGGGCGCGTTTATGAATAACGCAAACTTAAGGACTATGGGTTTGAATAACGGTTTGACCACTATCGGCGATTACGCGTTTATGGGTACGTCTTTGGTCGAATTGAGATCGGCTAACGTTAGCAACACGATAGAGCGTATCGGCGATTATGCGTTTGCAAATACCTTGATAAGTTTCGTTCCCGATCAAGTAATGACTATCGGCAAGTTTGCCTTTGCAAGGGGCGTAGTTATCGACGGCGACTATACGACGGTTTCCTTCGATAAGGTTACGACGTTAAAGAACGTAACTTTGCGTAGAGTCGTAAGCATTGACGAAGGCGCGTTTGCGGGTACGAGTTTGTTGACCTTGAATTTGCCTTCCACTTTGGAATACTTGTTTGCACCCGCTTACGCCGAAGACGGCGAACACGAACTTATCGGCGCTATCGAGTATACCGAGAAGTTGCAATACGTTTCGATAACGGATAGCGAATATTACAAAGTCATCAAGGGCGCTATTTACCATATAGACGGCGAGAGAGCGACGTTGATAGGATACCCGAGAGATCTATCCAATGCGGACGCTAAATACGTATCTTCGTTCAAGACGTATAAAGACGAGCCTTATCTTACTATAACGATAGGTATGGGCGTATCCGTTGCCGACGGTATAGACATCGGCGTAAGAGCGTTTGCTTACACTCAAATCGATAGCGTGATACTCAACGATTCTTACTATTCGATAGGTCGCAAGGCGTTCTACGAGTGTAAAGAATTGGATTACGTATCCTTGCGTAGTTCGTCCGTCGAGACTATCGGCGAGTATGCGTTCTACGGTTGTACCGAGTTGGTCGACTGCGACGGTGTCGGCGAACACGAACTTAACTATCAATGTATGTTGCGTAAACAAACTTACGGCACTTGCTCGGGTTATAGCGCATTCGTATCGTCCAACTACTTGACGACTATCGGCGCTCACGCGTTTGACGGTTGTATCGGTTTGACGTCCGTCGCTTCGAGTACCGAAGCGTTGAATATCGGCGCTTACGCTTACGCTAACACGTCGATAAGCAAGATCGCTTTACCCGCTAACGTAGTTATGGTCGAAGAAGGCGCTTTGAATACCGCTACCGTCGTTCAATTACCTATAATGAATCAAGAGTTGACTTTGGCAAAAGGTGCGTTTAAGTCGGGCGTTAAGATCTATTACGCAAGTTATAGAGAAGAAGAGAATACTCTAAATAACACCTATGCTCAAGACGCGGTTACCGCATATTCGGCTACTTCGACTTGTAGCGTTTACGCGCATTACGCTTGGTTGCACTTTAGTTTTGACGAAGAAGACGGATTAAAGATCGAAGGTCTTGCGGATATTTGTCAAAACCATACCAGCGGACATACGGGCGAGAACGTACTTGCACCGCGCTACTCTCAAGACGGCACCGAGATAGTCGGCTTGCCCGATTCGGGTAGTTTTGCAAGTATCAAATATTGCGACCAATAGAAGTTTAGGACGAATAAATCCCAAAGACCCGTATTGACAAAAAAACTATTGTAATATAAAATAAAGTATTAAACGTCTATCGTTTAAAAGGAGAATCGTATGCAAAAATATTCCTACGTTGCATTGACGCCCGAAGGTAAGACCATAAAGGGCACGATGATAGCGCAGAGCGACGAAGAGATAAAGCAGTTAGTTACCAAAAACGGTAACTACTGCCTCTCCTACACGAGACTCAAAGACGATTCGGTAAGCAGTAAACCCTTACCGCTTAAAGAACTCGTCAACTTGTGTAGCCAACTCTCGTCCATTTTGCACGCAGGCGTTCCGCTTTCTTCGGCATTGGAAATGTTGATTTCCAAAATGGAAAAAGGCAACGTCAAAAACGTTATGACCAACGTTTACGAATTGGTACAAAAAGGTACTTCGTTATCCGACGCTTTGCAAAAACAAGGCAAGGCGTTCCCGGGGATAATGCTAAACATGGTCAAAGCGGGCGAGCAAACCGGCGATCTTGACAAAGCGCTCAGCAAATTGTCAAATCAATTCGACAAGAGCTTAAAGTTGAAAAACCAAGTTAAGAGTGCGATGAGATACCCCAAAATTTTGGCTATCATAACTTTGGTCGTCGTAGTCATCTTGGTCGTCGGCGTTTTGCCGGGCATGGTAGAAGGCAAAGCGGAAGTCCCCGCCGCAACGGCGTTTTTGTTGGGCGTCGGCGATTTCGTTAAAAAGAATTGGCCTTTCATTTTGCTTGCGGTCGTTATTTTACGGTTTACCTTACCTATTATCAAAGAAATACCTAAGGTAAGATTTACCATAGATACTTTAAAGATAAAAATACCTAAAGTAGGTAAATTGGTGCGTATGACCTATACCGCGACTTTCGCTCGTACTTTGGCTACGTTGTACGACGGCGGTATACAGTTGATAGACGCTATACAAATGGCTACCGCGACGGTAGGCAACGTGTACATTTCCAAGCAAATGGACGAAGCCGTCTTTAAGATCAAAAAGGGCGATCCGATGAGTAAATCCATTGGCGCTGCGGGTTGTTTCGACCCCTTGCTTACGAGTATGTTATTCGTAGGTGAAGAATCGGGCGTTTTAAGCGACGTTTTGAATAGGGTCGCCGAGTATTTCGACGAAGAAGCGAATACGGCGGTCAAGGGGCTTACCGCTATGATAGAGCCTGCGATGATGGTCGTTATGGCGGGCGTTATAGGCGTAGTATTACTTGCAGTCGTACAACCCATGTTCCAATTCGACGTAGGTTAATAGAGGTGAAATATGATTTGTATTTACATTAGTGACGAAAAAATCAAATTATTGGACGGCGAACAACGCGGTAAAAAGACGATAGTTCACAGTTTTTACGATATAAGCACCAAGGCGGGATCCTTGGAAAGCGGTTCTATCAAAGATACCGTAGTATTTACGCAAGCGTTACAAGATTGCTTGCAAACCACGGGTATCAAACCGACCAAAACCATATATATGTTGGATAACAACAGGATAGTATTTAGAGAAATGATAGTTCCCGACGTACCCGACGCAAAGATAAAAAAGGTCATTACGTCCGAACTTTTCAGTGATAACAAGTCCGCAAACAATACTATCGACTATATAGTTTTGGACAGATTTAAAGACGATAAGGTCTGGAAACTGCGTATCATGGTTACGTATATCAGCAACGAGATAATAGACAATTTATCCGTTTCGGCTACCGAATTGGGCTTGACTCCCGTATGTTTGGATATTGCGCCTAACACGATGTCAAAATTGATCTCTCAATATGCGCAATCCGCCCAAGACAAAAAGTTGTTGCCCAATACCTTCGTTCTTTTGGACTTTAAAGATACCTTTATATCCATTTACATCTTTAAAGATTACGTAATGCAATTTACCAAAAGCACGGTTTTGTACGTCAACGATCCCGAACATCCCGATTTGGAGTATTTGGCATCCGAACTTTCCACGCAGTTGGTAAGCACCATAAGGTTTTATCAATCTCGTAACGTGGATAGCAACGTAGACGCGGTTTACGTTACGGGCAACGCGCTCGTTTTGGATCAAATAATGCAAGAATTGGCGGACTCGGTCAATATGATGGTTTCCCACTTGCCTTTGCCTTCCTTTGTCAAAGGGTTGGAACTTATCGATTATAACGCGTTCAGTTGCGCTTTGGGCGCTTTTATCAGGAGGTAGTTATGGCTTCTTACAAACGGGACGTAAACCTATTTAAAGCAGCGGGAGGCGGCGTTACCAAAGGTAAGAAAATGCCGCTTACCAAAAAATTACTTATCGTCATGGTCATCGTTACCGTCATAGCGGTCGGCGCGATAGCATTTTTGATGTATCTTCGTTCTCAACAAGTCGCCGATCTTAAAAAAGCGACGGATAGGGCAGAAGCCTTGACGTATACGGGTGTGGTTACCAAGACCGCTTTGGAAGACTATAATTCGGTAGCCAAAGATCTTTCGGTATTATCCGCTATAGAATACTATAACGAAGCCAAAAACGCGGTTATTAGTTGTCTTTCGGACAAAGAGATAGATTCTATCAAAGACTTTATCCGAGAAGACGGCAATTTCTCTTACGAATACGATTTCGGTAGCGTTATCGAGTCTTTGATAGATAAAGCGAGTTTGGCGCAATACGATCTCGACGCTTATAGCGACGATTATTCCGCGACCCTTAACAATTTGCAATACGTTTATTCGGCACTATGTTTTATGAAAAACAATGCGTCCCTTTATTCGCTGTTGCACGGTCAAGAGACCGAAACCAATTATTTATGGTACGCGTATTATAGGGGACAAATGATAATGTTGCTTAAAGGTGGAGATCAAACCGTCGCTAATAACTTTATTCAAGATATTACCGACGGTAATCACTTGGTAAATAAGGATAGATCTACGGATGGCTACGTTTATAACTACTCGCCGTTTATGTCTATTCTTCAAGACGTCAACGGCTCTAAAACCGCGTTTAACTTTAATATCGCGTTCACTTTCGATATAGACGGAGAAGCGTATTCGGTATTTTGCGTAACGCGTAAAAACGTGGTAGAACGCGTTTTACAATGCATCGAAGACTGTATGGCGACCGCAAAAGAGTCGGACGCTACCTTAAATTGCGAGTACCACTTGATCGACTTTAACTATAACGGCGAAGGAAAGATGATAAACTTTACCATAAGTATGAATCAATCCGAGACCTTTGGTCTGGAAGACGTTTGTCAAGCGATCGAGACCAGTGCTTTCTTTGCCGCAAATCCAAATTTCGCTTACGAAACTTCGGACGAAGTCGGTTTGATAGAAAAGGAAGTGGAATTCGTTATTCTTCGTACGCCTTTTGACGTAATGCAAGAAGCGGCGGAGACCTTGTACGCTATAGAAGGAGAATAATTATGGAAAAGACTTTCACTGCAAGAGACAAAGCCCTACTGTTGATATTGGGCATTATAGTTATCGTGTTCGCAGCCGTTATGATACCTTCGATAGGCGGTACCCCGATAGGTATATATTCTTTGATCACATCGAGAAGCGAACTTAAAAAGCAAATAACCGAACAAAATAACGAAAACGAAGTCGCTTTCAACGAACTCGTACAAAGCGGAATAGATCCCCGTTTTGCCGAAAGCGCAATGGTCGCAAGAAGTAATTTGCAAAAAACCGTATTGGAAACCAAACACGAAGTTGCAAAACTTTCTCAAACGGCGGATAAAGAAGGCGGTTATAAGACCGCTAAAAAATGGATAGAGCCTACCAAGTACGACAGTTTCGTATTAGGCGGAGAAGAATTGTTGACTTCCTTCCAAGTTACTTCAAACGAAGACGGATTTGAAGAATCCACCATAATGATCGGCGAAAATTACTATAACGTTTATCGTTACGAAGGCGAAGCGTCTTGTATGTTGCTCGACGAAAAACAATACTGCTTTGACACGGATAACTATTTCCAAGTCGAAGACATAAACGATTTGGCGGGTTTCGTGGTGTTGTCCGCACAAATGATAAGACGCGGTTCAATAATCGTGGAAAGTTATCAATTCGACCCCGTCGACTCGACTTATCAAGACGTTATCGTCGCGCCTTTCTCGGTCTACGTACCCCAAGGCGACGCGATCTCCGCTTATTCTTCTCAAATTTGCGAGTGCAGAACTTGCGGTAATCCCTACTATAAAGTAGATTACGAAGAGCAAGTCAAAAACCTTAACGAAGGCGAGAGCGTACACTGCACCAAGTGCGACGCCGAACTCGACGGAGTTACGATAGGTTGATCGTTTAAATATAATATAATTAGTAAATATTTAATTTAAGAGTTTAAATTTTTAACGTAAACGATAGTTTATATGTGATAAAATTTAATTAAAGAAGCGTTCATCTAAACGCAACGGGTGATATATGAAAAAATTTGATCTCGTAAAGTTAATGAAAAATGATAAAGGCGCGGTTTTGGTCTACACCTTGCTTACTATGTTGGTGATAGCCGTTGTTTGCGTGTCTTTTACCATGCTTTCGATGAACGCATACCGCACCACCGCTTTATCCGCGTCAAAAGCGCAGTCTTTCTTGTACGCCAAGTCGGTAGGTCAAGCGTTTGCGGTACAACTTGTAAAAGACTACGAAGCGACCAACATAATAGATTATTTGGAAAGCAATTCAAATAGGGCTGCGGTAGTCAACGGGCGTGCGTCGATAAAATTTAACCACGCTCAAAACAGTGCTTACGCCAATCTTACGGATATAAATATAACCGAAGCAAGCGTAAAATTCTATTTTAAGGTAACTTGCGCTAATTGCGGTAGAAGACTCGAAGAAGTCGAAGTTTGTCCCAACTGTAATCATACCGAGAAAAACGTGGACAAAACATATCTATACGTAGACGTCGGCGTATCCTACGGCGGGGCTACCGAGATAGTTACTTCGGTATTTACCTACTTGGATAAAACCGATTTCGAGCAAACTATGTACGACCTGTTTAGCGTATATAATATCTATTCCACGTCCCCCGGCAAGATGACCTTTAATATCAATTCGGTCGCTAACGCCGCGGACGGTGCGGAAGATCCCGACGTTTATCTTTATAACGGTACGGACGAGACGGGTTATAGCGACGGCACGATAACTTATCGCGTATCCACCGACTTAAAAGCAAACTTGACCAGTACCGGCGACGTTACGGTCGATTCTCAAGGGACTACAAGACAAAAAGTCGGGTCGTCTTCAACTAATTTCCTTACTTCTTACGGTAAGATAACTTTAGCAAGAATAGAAGTCGCAAACGTAATATCAAGGGGTAACGTCGAACTTTTGCAAAACGCGTTGGTAGATTACGACATAAATTGCAGAAGTAAAGTCAAAATTACGGGTTCGGGCAAAACGGTAAAGAGTTGTAACGATATATACGCTATGGGCGATATACAACTTTCTAACTGTCAAGTAAACAACGTTTACGGCGGTGCGGACTCTAATATCACTTTGTTAAATTGTACCGTCGGCGGTAAAATAGTTACCGGCGGCAGTATAACCATTGGCGGCGGTTGTACCTTTAACGGCTCGGTCAACGCGGGCAAAAATTTAAAAGTAACTTTTGCGGGCAGTAATTCGGATAACTTGTTCAAAAGTACGGTCGTAGTCGGCGGCGATCTTCAATTAGGTTTTAATAATACGGTACAAACTACTTTTAAAAACAGAGTAGACGTAAACGGCTCGATAAAAGTCGGCGGATCGGTCGGTAGCCCCGCAACGCGATATTCTAAACCCGTTTTATTTGAGAAAACTTCGTATATAAACAATTACGATAACAATAATTTAGATACCGGAGACAATATGTTTTTACAATTCGGCTCGGGCGCTTCTTTGTATATCCTTACGGGCGCGACCAAGGAAGGATATAATAGCACTCAACTCGGCGGCATAAAAGCGGGTACGGTAGTTTTGGGTACTCTAAACGGCGGTTCGCAATCGACAACGATAGCCCCCGCTTTTTCGATGAAAGCGGAAATAAATAATTTGTTCTTTGCAAGAGACAAAGCGCATTTTTATCAAGGTGAAGCGGTAGTCAACGAAGAAAACGCCAATACTTACAACAAGGCGGGTACTTTCGGGGAAAACGTCTATGAAGTGTTTACGATAGATTGTAAAGGCTCTATCTTCTCGGCTATCTACTTAAATAACTCTCAATCGGGTACCGAAAAGGGTAATTTGTGTATCAAAAACGCCACCATAACGGGTAGCGTCGCTTTTGAAAAAGGTATTTTCTACGATACGATATTAGGAAGCGATACCGCTATCGAAAAACACTTCGTCGCCAATAACTACGCTATTTTGGCAGGTTCTACCGTTCTTAAATCAAATTCGGTATTAAGCGAAGAGTCTACGGCTCGAAAAGGTCAAGAAAGTAGCGGGATCGATAACGGCTTCGTAGAAGTAAAAGCCAACGTTAAACTCGAAAATAATTCATTGTTACAAACGCGAGGAGAGTGCTACTTTAACGGTATTGCCGAAGGTAAGATAGTGGTCGGCAGTCCGAGCAGTACTTCTAAACTACGTATCAAATCGCACGCAAGATTAAATAACGTAGTTAGCGGTCAAGACATATACGTTTACGGTCAATTATACGTCGACTACGTGCTTAATTCGGAAAAAACAAATAGAATTCTTATAAAAGACAACGTAGGTCCTACCATATTCGTAGACGGCGCAAGCGAGTGGTCTGCCGAAATATACGGACCTATCTATAACCTTTACGCTTACAATTCGGCAGGATTAAACATTGAAGAACCCGCCGCTTCTATCTATGCTAAAAAACCTTATATTTTAGGTTCTTCTATACAGTCGGTCGATTACGTTCGTATCGATAGCAAGGGATTTTCGGCTGATATACAAAGTATGGGTAGTAAGTTGGTGCAAGAGACCGCTATCGTCTACGTTGCCGAGACCCCCGCAAATAATATCAATATAGACGATTTGATGTTGGCGGGTACTATAGTAATAAGAAAAGGCGTTTCTTTCAAACTTAAATCTCTTTACACCGCCGATATAATAGGGGACGCCGAACTCGCCGTCGACGCAACGGGAGCAAAGGTAAGAGAATACGTCAACGCTCATAAAACCGAAAACACTACGGTAACGAGCCTAACGACTACGGGAGACTTTCAACTCGATTATTCGGGAACTAAACGCATAACCTTTAAAAACTGCGTTTTCCACGGTTGGTTTAGAGCCGAAAGAGTTTCTACGGGCGTTACCTTTGACAATACGATAGTGCAAGGCGATAAATGGACCAACTATGCGGACGATCCGAATACCGCTTTAAACGAAAGCAAAAACTTATCCACGGGTTGCGTATATACCAAAGGTACGTTTATTATGACCAATAAATCGGCTATCGGCGGTACGTTTACTACTCAGCCCAACGTTACCCAAAATAAGGGCGGTTTGTATTGTGCGGATACCGTTCAAATGATAAATTCCAAGGTTTGGGGGGACGTAAGTTGCGCTAAAATCGACAAAATGGAAAGTTCCGCGTACATAAAAGGTAACGTCGTTATGAGCGCTACCGCAAGTTTGACTTGGGAAGACGCAACGATAGACGCCGGTTCTTTGCAAGCCCCCAATATTTCCTTGACTTACAAGAAAGGTACTTTGGGTAAGTCGGGCGCGACGTCGTCAAACTATTCGGCAAACGATTCCAATAAATATTTCGTTAATTTAGCGGCATTGGATTGTCAAAACAATAACGCTTACGTGGGGGCTTATTACAATTTGTATTTGACTAAATCGAGTACTATCTGTTTTGCCAACCTTGGCAACGTCAATTTTGACGCTGGCACGTCGGCAACTTTGACTATCCGCAAACCCGCGTCGGGCAACAATATCATAAACGGAAGACTTTATTGCTCGGGTAAATTGGCTTGTATGACAACGACGCCGAGAGTAGTCGGCGGGTTATACGTCTACGATCTCGATTCTTCGGCGACCGATTTTTCTAAAACCGCTATTACGGGTAACGTAGTTATAAATCAAAACTATACGGGTGCGGTAACCTTGCAAACGTCGGGCGCAAGCGTAAACGCAAAGGGCGCTAACGTTACGGTTACAAAGGTTACTTCAAATACTCAATTCGACGTCAAAAACTTGACGTTGGAAACTACGGGCGGAGCAGTCGGTAAAATTAAAGTTGCCGAAAACTTGCTTATCAAAAACAAGACCACTCAACTTAACGTAAACGGCGACGTATCGGCAAATTCGGTCGTAGTAAACTTGACTAACGTCTCGTCTTACAAGAGTATCAATAGCTCTTATACGCCTTGTACGAGCAACGCAAAAGTTTATTTTGCATACAAGTTAGATAGCCTTACGTCGGTTTATTTAAGAAATGCCGAAGTAAGAGGTACGCTTACCGCCAATAACGGCGTTTACGCTTATTCGGCGTCCTTCTATGGGACGGGATATTCGAGTAACGTCAACCATTGTACTTACGATTCAAGTTTGAATACCGCAAACGGCTCTATTCGTTGTATGTTAAACACGACGGGATTTTCGGGTACGTATAATACATATTTCCAAAGTTGCTATTTCTACAGTAATATTTTGGTATATAGCGGTAGTGCGACTAACTATTTTACGGGTTGTACGTTGGGCGTAAATATCACGGGATCGGACGTCAACAACGCTAACGCTTCCAAGGTATACAGTTTTAATTCTTCGGTAACTTTGGTAAGCACCAACGTTAGGGGCGTACACTCCAATTCGGTCGCAAGTCCCGCAGCAACCGTCAAATTCGAAGTATGTTCGGGCAATTTGACAATAGACGCGTCTTCTCATATCGGTTATTATAGCGGTACAAATAGAGAAGATCCTTTCGGTGGCGATACAAGACCCAACGAGCATACGGGGTACGACGGTATTTACGTAGGCGGTAATATCACAAATAACGGTTGGATAACGGTCAATATCCGTCGTTGTTCGGCTCTTACCAATAACGGCGCTATCGCATATCAAAAGGTTACGACAAGGCAATTTGAAAAAACTTTTGCCGGAATAGGTCATAAATACCAAAGCAAAGAAGCATGCGGCGGTTACATAACTTGTACTTCTTATACGGGCTCGGGGTACAACAGTATGACGAACAACGTCCAAGGACACAGAGAATACTTTACTTGGTGGGGCTCGGGTAATTGGGGCGACTGGTCTAACGATAATAAACACTTTATCGGTAATGACGAAAAGAGTACGTGTAACCACAATAACGACAACTTTAAAAAGAGTTCGTCGGGATCTTCCACAGGCTACTATAATAAGTTTACTTCAAGATCGGTTACTACCGTCGCGGGTTTGTCTACAAGTTATTCTTCGATCAAACTAACGGGTACTAAAACGGTCAATCTCGATTACGTCGGTGTGGAAATTCTTACCGATACCACTATCGGCGAAATGCAATACTATCAAGACGGAAAAGCGTCCAAGCCGAATTACATAGTTAGTAACAGCGCGACGATAAACGGCGCCGCAGTCAACGGTTTGACCGACGCTGCAAAATTAAGACTTAACGTGGGCAACCGCACTTATTGGAAGCCGATGGCGATACCTTTAAGATGGTATCAACCTACCAAAACCACTGCGGGAGAAGCCGTCAAACTCAATACTCACACTAATAACGAACTTACCGTTTACGAGAAAAAACTCGGTAAATCGTTCGACGCTTTGAGAAATATGAAAAAAGCATGGGACAACATCACAGAAGTCGATTGGTGGAAGTTCTGGGAATGGGGCAAAATAAGAGAAAACTTGGCTGTCATCATTGATAATATCGGACCTTTCTTTGCTAACTTAAATACCGCGTTTATGCCCTCTACCGAGTATTTGGGTTTGAAGTTCAATAATCAAACGGACGCTTTGTACCGTAGAATATCCGCAAATAATATCAATACCGTTCTATCCGAAAAAGGCAATTCGGACGTAATGATAATTACTCGTAACGTTATAATAGCAAACAGTTTCTTCCCCTCTAACGAAGTCGTGGACGCGCTTAACAAAATATCCGGCGGTTGGTGGAAACCCGAGTGGAAATTGCCTGTCTCGTGGTCGTTCAACACTCGTCCCGTCGCATTGGCGTTCTTTGAAAGCGGTTTAGTCCCCGCTAACGTGTTTAGCGGAACTACTTACCGTACATACGACAAGGAATCTACCGAAAAGGATAACAACGGCAGATGGTATTGGGGTGGCGGTCAAGATAACGTATGGTACGGACTTTCCACACCCGTAAACGACGTTAACTGGGTATTCTTTACTTGCGAAGACCCTAAAAATCCTTACACGAGCAAAGCAAAAGATCTTCATATAGTATTGCCAAAAGGCGTCAAGATGAATTGGACGAAGGACAAGAATAACTGCGTAAGCATTATAGGTAACGGCAGAGTGTTCTTGTACGTTCAAGACGACAGCGATATAAAGATAGTAGGTAACGGTTTTGCCAACTGGCTAAGCGACGAAGTTTTCAATTCGGGTAGCGGTATAAGCAATTGGATAAACGGCATAGTCGACGCTAACTATAACGTATTCGGCGGTTGGCGTTACGTCGGTACCGAAAGAAACCAATACGGCGAGTACGTTACCAAGTACGACAATAACGGCAAGATCTTACTTGACGAAGCCGCTAAGAATAGCGGTAATTACGAAAGACAACCGCGTATGTACATAGTAGGCACGGGCGGTAATATAAGATTTGAAGTTTGCGATTTCCAAACCGCGGCTTACGTCTATATGCCGTCGGGCAATACCTACTATTCCGCTACGTCGGGCAATGAAAACGAATTTATAGTAAGTTCGGAGAAAAACCAAGGCGGTGTAAGTCGTTGGGACATTATAGGTATGTACGTTTGCGACATATTTACCAACCAAAACAACACTAACGCTTCGGTAAGATATATAAGAACGTCTCCCGATTTGTCGACAACGACGTTTAAATACGGCAAGACGGTGCTTAACACTACTCACAACGGCGGCGTTTATTCGCTGTCCGAATTCTGGGATTATCCGCCCGATTTGCCCGTATCGAGCATGAACTGGTACTATCGTGGGGTCGCTCTACAAAATCAATGATTATGAAAAAGTTTTTTGCAAGACTTAAAAAACTTAATAACCGCAAGGGTTTTACCTTGCTTGAATGCGTCGCGGCTATCGTTATTATCGGTATTATGAGTTCGTCTATGATGGCGCTTTTCAATCAAGGTATTACTTACGTCGGCAAGGCGAGAGAACTTGACGAAAGGTCTTCTACCGCCCAAAATTTGGTTTTGACCGCGGATACGAAAACGTCCACTTCGACCGATATGGTCTTTGTAAACGTTCCCGTAAAAATACAGTTTTCCATTGATTTGAACGGCGAAACGAGACAACTCGAAGAATTGACTTATAACTTCCAAGCGGGTTTGTCCGAAAAGGTAGTCGGGTCTAAAATAACCGTAAAAGTCGTTTATTTCGACATGATGCAAAAGGAACTTGAAAATCTAAAATACGATTAAGATGAAAAGGAAATTCGCTTTAAAAAACAAAAAAGGTTTCACTTTGGTAGAGTTGGTGGTGGCAATGCTTATAATGAGCATTATCACAGCCTCTTTGTCTACCATTTTGACAAGTACTTATAGGTTGTACGACCGAAGCGAAACGTCAACGACTCTCTTTAACGTCAGTCAAAAATTGCATATAGCGTTAAATTCTGAGTTTTCGTCTTGTCAAGATATGAACTTATACGTAGAGCAAAAGATCGCCAAAGCACGCTACGACGACTACGAAGTAATGATATATTTGGATAATAACGGATACGTTTTAAAAGACACCTTGCAAAAGAAAAATCAACACGTTTTATTGTCCGAAAAATCATATCGTGGCGCGATAGTTAAGTCTTTGGAGATAAAGGTCGGCTATTCTAACGAAAAGACCACCTACGACGACGAAGCGGCGGCGTCAAATAAGAGAAGAGTATTGTTTATAACCACGGTATTGGCAAAAGGTACCGTTCAGTATTCGCATACGTCTACCGTCAAATTATATAATATGCAATTATGGGGCACCGAGATAGTAAAAGGCACCGCAAGTTCTTCTTATCTCGATACCTTTAAATCTGCGACCTTCCACTACTCGCAATATTTTACAATAAGTTGATATGAAGATCGTCATCGGCGTACTCGTTTTTTTATACGGATTAATTATAGGTAGTTTTTTAAACGTGTGTATTTATAGAATACCGCGTCATATCTTTTTTTCTAGTTCCAAGTCTTTTTGTACCGAGTGTCATCATAAATTGGCTTGGTACGACCTATTCCCGTTATTTAGTTATATCTTTTTAGGCGGTAGGTGTCGCTATTGTAAAGAGCGTATATCGCCGAGATACCCGATAGTCGAGATGTCAAACGCTCTACTTTGGCTTGCTTCTTATTTGCTTTTCGATAACTATTATTTAATGGCGTTGACCGCTATACTATCGAGCGTTTTATTGGTCGTAGGCTTTATCGACCTTGACACTATGGAGATCCCCAACGGTTTGGTTATTACGATATTAGTTATAGCCTTGATAAGATTCGTGTTGTCTTTCTTCGTCATTGACGGTCTCGTTTGGTGGGAATATCTTGTCGGCGCGGTTTGCGTTGCCGTGCCTTTCTTCGTCATAGCATTGGTAACGGGTGGCGGAATAGGTGGCGGAGACATAAAACTTTGTTTTGCCATGGGCTTGTTTTTAGGTTGGAAAAATATGCTTTTAGGCACGCTTTTCGGAATCGTGATCGCCGGCGTTATTTCGGTCGTATTGATCGTAAAATACGGCAAGGGCAGAAAATCTATGATACCTTTAGCGCCGTCTTTGACTGTAGGCTTTTTGATAGCCATGTTTGCGGGCGATCATATAATCCGAGCCGTTATGCCTTTTTAATTAAAAACCTAATAAATAAGTCTAAAAACGGCATTATTTGACCCTTTAACAATTATTATACCAAGGCAAAGCCTTGGATTCGGAGTGGATCTAACGCATTTATTTACGCAGTTAAACGATTATACCTTAGGTACTTGAAAACATTTTATTAACACAAGAATTATTAAAAGACTGACGCAATAAGGATTTCATTGTTTGAGTTTAACTGCTTGAACGAAAACCTCGACTCACGTACGTCAGTACGCTAACGCTCGGTTGTTCGTCCAAAATCAACGCATTTTACCCACTCCTTGGTTTTTTGTATTGCAAAGAAATATGCGTTTAATTCGAGTATTGACAAAACAATAGACGTATTTTATAATTATAAAGATGCTACTTTTAGGAGATTTCAATGAGTAAGTTAAAATTTGGTCAAATTCTTTTGCAACGCGGTTACGTTACCCCCGAGCAACTTAAAAAAGCCCGTGATATCAATATAGCCAATCCTCGTATGCCTATATCCGAGATATTGATCGAAATGAATATTACACCCGAGATCAATATTTTAAGCGCATTGGCGGAGAGAATGGGGCTCGAACTTATCGAAGGCAATATCTTTATTTCCGATACCGACGTCATCAAATTGGTTCCCGAAAAGATAGCGAGAAAGCATAATATCATACCTATCAAGATGGATAGGGGCAGACTTGTCGTCGCCACTCGCGATCCGACCAATATGGAAATAGAGATGGACGTTAAGACCACGTCGGGTAAAGAAGTCGCTTACGCGCTTGCCACTCAAAAGGCGATAACCGACGCTATCGACAAGTATTATGCAAATATAAGCGCTCAAAATATCGCCGAAGGCGTGGACGCCGAGCAAGAAGAGAACGTCAACGCCAATAACGAGATAGATTCAAGGGTAGACAGCGCGCCTATCGTTAAATTATTAAATACGTTGGTTCAACAAGCGTATTTGAGAAAAGCGTCGGATATTCACATCGAGCCGTTTAAAGACGTTGTCCTTATCCGTATGAGAATGGACGGCGATCTTCAAGAGTATATGCGTATTACGCCGGGTACTCATAAGTCCTTGATAACTCGTTTGAAGATATTGTCAAATATGAATATTGCCGAAAAGCGTATACCTTTGGACGGTCGTTTCGATTATAACTTCGAAGGCACTACGATAGATATCCGTGTAAGTACCCTTCCGACGGTATACGGTGAAAAAGCGGTTTTGCGTCTATTGGGTACCGCGCTCGGCAAACAAGTAGGTTTGCACGACTTGGGTATGAGTGAAGAAAACGTCAAGACCTTCGAGCATATTTGTAACGCGCCTAACGGAGTCGTATTGGTCACGGGTCCTACCGGATCAGGTAAATCTACCACTCTTTATACGGTTTTGGGCAACTTGAACAAATCGACGGTCAATATCACCACGGTCGAAGACCCTGTCGAAAAACGCGTTATGGGTATAAACCAAGTACAAATCAACGATAAAGCGGGTTTGACCTTTGCGGCGGCTTTGCGTTCTATATTGCGTCAGGACCCCGACGTAGTTATGGTCGGTGAAATTCGTGACTTCGAGACTGCCGAGATCGCAATGCGTGCGGCTATCACCGGTCACTTGGTTTTGAGTACGTTGCACACCAACGACGCTTGCGCAACTATCGCTCGTTTGATAGATATGGGCATCGCACCCTATCTTTGCGCCGCGGCAGTCAACGGCGTTTTGGCTCAAAGACTTGTAAAGAGACTTTGTCCCAAATGTAAAAAGTTGCAAAAACTCACCGACGATCAAAAGCGTATTTTGACCGACAATACGATAGAGTCCGCATATTTCCCCGTAGGTTGTTCGTCTTGTAACTATACGGGTTACTCGGGTCGTTTCGCTATACACGAAGTTTTGGAATTGGATACCGAATTACGTACTATGATAACGAGAAATTGCAGTACCGAAGAAATCAGAGAATACGCTATCGCTCACGGTATGAAGTTTATGGACCAAAATATAAGAGATCGTATCAAAGCAGGGGATACCACCATCGAAGAGTACGTCCGTACCGTATTTACGATCGCTTAATGGTAAAAAAGAATACAAATCGCTTAATGGTAAAATAGAATACAAAAAAACGTCAACTTAGTGCGTCAGTAATAGGGCTTATTACTGACGCACTAGTTATATTTGCCTATAGGCAAGTTATATTGCTTTCGCAGTTATATTTTGCTACGCAAAGTTATATTTACCCACAGGGTAAGTTATGGCAAATATAATATAACTTTGACTGCAAGTCAAAATATAACTTTTAGAATTATTCTAAAAATATAACTGTTTGCAAAGAAAAAATGAAAAGAGTAGCAGAAACTTGCTACTCTTTTATAATGTTTAAAAAATCCCTATGGGACACGCACTTTTGTATTTGCGTTTTTTGTTTGTCTTTAAACGGTTTAATTGTACGCTTGACCGTTAAGGGTTATTTTGCCGTTTGTATAACTGTATATCCAAACGTTATTGTCTATTTTGTAGATTATGTTGACTAAATAATACTTTGGTTCGTTAGTAGAGCCTTCGGCGTATTTGCCGTCGTATTTGTAATAGATATACATTTCGTTATTATCCGCCGACACGTCCGAAGTGTTTACCGTACCCCCCGTTACGTTGTTGACTTCTTTAACGTAACTGCCGATCCTCGACTGATACTCGGTTATATCCCCGACGGTTATGCCGCTATATCCCAAATTTGTTTCCATAAAAATAGCGTTGCAAGTCTTAACGGCGGTCTCTATAGTGGTAAATTGTGTTTTTTCGTTTGCTTGCTTAATAAAAAAGTTTACCGAAAGTCCGACCATGGTCGAAAGAATACCGATGATCGCTATCGTTACCAAAAGTTCGACTAAAGTAAATCCTTTTTTATTTTTTAAACGTTTAAACATAATTCCTCGTATTTAATACAATTATTATATAATTTTGAATAATTCTTTGTCAATACGGGGCAAAATAATTATATGAGATTTAGTATTTTATTTATTTGTTTCGGATTGATAATAACGTCATATCTCGGCGTTTACGGGGAAGTTAAAGGTGTGGCTGTTGCCGACGGACAAGATATATCCGTAACCGTTACGCCCGAAAAAGGGGAAGGCTGTAAGTATTTAGACGATCGTTTGCAAAAAAACGGCGAGATAAAATATTTAAATATAAAAGACAGAACCTATTTTCAAGAGATACCAAATTACGCTTATTCTTATCAAGAGATAGGATATATCGCGCAAAAAGTGCTTGACGAAATGAGTAAAACCAAGGGCTTGAATATCGCCGACTTAACCGTTTCGGGCAATAGCGACCGCATAACTTTATCTTTAAAAACGATAGTAAAAGTAGACTCTAAAAACGTTTTGGCAAAGGCGTTTAAGCTAAAAGATAATTCCTTGACCGTCTTTGCCGATTTTGACGTAAAAATGCAAAACGGGATAAAAGTATCTTCACCCAAAGTAACTTGTAAAGAAATCAAAGTGGATAAATTCGTAATAAAATTGGCGTCCAAACTTGCTTTTAACGGATATTCTTTTGACGACGTATCTACTATAATGGAACAAATTTTAAACGGGTTAGGTATCCCCGTCGGCTTTAACTTGAACGGGATAGAGTATAAAAACTCGTGATGACGGCGCTTATTTATGAAGATAAAATATTAAATTTTTATTAAGATTTTATTTTTACTCGCTAAAAAATAACCTTTTAAAACACTTATTTTTATAAAAATTTCGCTTGCCTATTGTATAAATAATATAAATGTGTTATTATTTTATATATTATGTGCGAGCGTGCCTGCGTGCGCGAGTGCTTTAAGAGGTGTAATATGAAAAAAAGGTTAATAGGATCCGTCGTATTATTTTGCTTGATATTAGCGTTATCCGTTTCAGTCTCCGCTTTCGCTTTAGCGGAAGACGGCATGTTTTACGTGGAAGTAGATCTTAAACTTTCGGAATATTCCTTGCTCGGCAATACCCCCGAAGTCATCGCCGACGTTTGGAAGAGTACGGATAAAACGAATTGGCAAGACGCTTCGGACTTTGCTTCTTACGTTAGCGTTCAATATTTTGACAAAGACGGTACTATGCTATCCGCCGCGCCTACCGACAAAGGCGTTTATACTGCAAAAGCGGTCGTAAATAACGATTACGAAGAAACTAACTATTTTTGCGGCGACGATCGTATAGTTAAAGGCTATGTCCTTTCGTCTTACGTTTATCAAATCACTCCGAGAGAATTTTCGGTCGCTTTCTATCCCGGTGGCGATCAAGATTTCAACGCTGAATTGACCCTTGCCGAGATCCAAGAAAAGACGTTGGTCAGATACGACGGCGGTTTGCTTTCTATTGCCGACGGAGATTATTCCTTGACTCTTTACACTTCGGAGGACGTGTCTATCACCTCTATCACCACCCCCGGAGATTATTACGTCATCGTTAAAGCGTTAAAATCTTTCCCTTATGCGGAAGTATCCGTCGGGCAAGAGTTTAGAGCGGATTTCACTCTAACCAATTCTTTGGTCGACCTTATAAGCATTTCGAGTGGGATGATGTACGAAGGTATGTACGGTTATTCCCAAGATAAACAAAACGATTATTACACCCCTACGTTTAACGTAAACGACGATATTAAAAACAAGTTTTCCGTGTCTTTTAGAGAAAACGGCACCTTCGTTTCCACACCCCCTAAAACTCAAGGGGAACATTTGGTTCGTATCACCTTTACTCAAAACGTCCTTGACTACAATATCAAGGTAGGCGATTTTATAGATCTTAAATACGTTATCTATCCCGCGCCTTTTACGGCGACTTTTGCTTTAAACGTAGGTAGATACGATAATTTTAACGCAGTTATCGCACAGTCAAGCGGCGTTAGCGCCAACGTTACTTTTTACGATTTGGCAAAAAAAGCCATCGAGATAGATAAATCTTTGCTCGACTTTGCTTATTACGTTTTCGATACCCAAGACTCTACGTTTAAGTCAATGCCTTTAAACGCATATCCCACCCAAAAGGATTTATATAAAGTCGTCCTAACTATTGACGCTTCCACCCCTTTGACGGGACAAGAACTTTTCGGCAGTCAATTTGCTTCTTACGAAATCAGTACGGAAAAAGAAAATAACGTTTTGGAATTTACCTTCCAAATCATCCCCGGTATGTCGGTGTCGGGTATCAAAGCGTCCTATACTTATACCGGTTCGGCAATAAGACCCGTTCCCGAAATAACTTCCAACAACGCTTACGTAGGTACCGATTACTATAACGTTTCCTATTATTCGGCTACCGCGCCGACGGTTGCGGTCGATCCCGTGGAAAGGGGTACTTATTACGCTATATTGGAATTCATTCAAGATTTTACCATTACCATAAACGGACAAACCAATACGTACGTAAGATCGGGCGACCGTTATTATTACTATTTTAACGTTGCCGACGTCGAATTCTCGCCCAAGGCAGGTTTGAACGAAAATAAAGACGGTTTCGTTTACAATTTGCCCGACGAAGGTATAACTTCTTATTCGGTGTCCTATTATCGCGTTAAAAATTCTATCAATTACGCAGTTACCAAAGACGTGCTTTTAAACGAAGTAGGTAACTATTCGATAGTTTTAAAGTTTAACGCAAACTATAAAACTTTCGGTATTTACAAAGACGACGTTTACACTCTTTCGTACGTTCACACCGCTCAAGGCACTATCGACAATATCGACCTTTCCGTTCTCGGTTCGAGATACGAAAACGGTTATTATCGTTTGCCTTACGACGAAAACGTAAAAACCGTATCCGTCAAAGCGGATAGCGATACCCCTTTAAGTTATTCTTTGCTTTATTACGAAGTGTCGTCCGACGATTCTTTATCTCAAGTCGGTTATCCTTTATATCCCGGTCATTATAGAGCGGTGTTGGTAGTCAATCGCAAAAACTCTTATTTCAACGTCACTTCGGGCGACGTCGTAACTTTGGATTTTGTCGTCGACCCCGTCAGGTTGACCGCCGAGTTTACCCCGTTGACCGACGACGTGTACGAAAAGGCGGAAAAATCTTATAAAGTTTCTTTCAAAGCAAATTCCCGTCCGACCGTCGTGGATTCCGCAGATTATTCCTTGCGTTACGCGTATTACACAAACGAAATTTTAGGTACGTTTACCGAAGATAAACCTTTGAACGCGGGCGATTACGTCATAGCCGTCATATTCAATAACGACGGCTATCGTAAGTACGGCGTTAAATACGAGATACCTTCGGGGTATACTTTATCCGATCTTGCCAGCACTTCGATATTCAGCGATAGGATCACGGTACAAAAATTAGGTTTATCCGTTTTAGTCGGCGTTCCCGTAGAAGAAAGGGGTATGTTAAGACTATCGGGCGTAAGCGTCGATCCTACTTTCGATTTTTACAAAGGTAACTATTTATCCGACGTAACCGACGTAAACAAATTGCGTTCGGAATTGGAAAGAACGGGGGAAGGTTCCCTTCCTTACGTCAGTTTATCCGACTTTGATATAGAGTATAAAACGGGCGGTTTAAATTCGCTTATTTGCGACGAGATAACCGCTAACGCTTCGGCAACGGGTAGATACGTTCTTTCTCTTTACGTCAAAGATACCGCAAACGTTACAATAGATTCGGTAGTTTACGAGTATTACGGCGCACATAAAAACGAAACTTACGATTCAAACGTTTATTTCGGTTCTCGTATAGACGACCAAAGACTTAACGTAGGTTATAAAGTTTCGCCTTTGCCTTTAAATATCGACGCGGGTTTCTCGGGTGAATTGTATTACGGTGCGGTAACCGCAAAGACTTCTTCTCAAATTCGCTTTACCACCATCGACCCCGACGATGACGACCTTGCGACTGTGGACTTGACCGCTTACGGTTTTAACGACGTTATCACGGTTTTATATTACAGTCGTTTGTCGGGTAGTTCCACTTACGATTCTAATCCTTTGACCTATAACGGCTCCACGGCTCTCGGTTCGGATTATCTATTCGCCATAGGCGATTACGTCTTAAATATCACGTTTGCCGAGCCTTCGACCGAAGAAATGAGAAAAGCGTATACTTATTTCACCATATACGGGGGTAAGGACTCTGCCGGTTTGGATAATTTAGGCAACTACTTAAACGGCGGGGACTATTACGATCTTAAATTTACCGTTCGTAAAGCGACGGCTTTAAGAGCGGTATTCGAACGCAACTTTAATTCGTTTACGGCAGACGGCGAGCGTAAAGTTTTTAACGTAAAATTCTACGCGGACAATAAAGACGTTACGTCTCAAATTCAATTTGCTTGGAACTATTGCACCGCGGACGATACCGTTTTAGGTGGCGGAGAAGCAAACGCGCCTACGGCTGTCGGCGATTACAAAATAAAAGTTCAGTTGACTGCAAGGAATTACAAATATCGCATCGTGCAGTTAGAAGGTACTTTCGACGATACCGACCCCGAAAAAGATTATCCTTACGTCAACGAAAACAGTATTATAACTTTCCCGTTCTCGATCACTTCGCCTTTGAATTTGGCTTGGAGTTGGTCTTTAAACGGCAAAAAGAGCGATAGTTACGCCAAATATGCTTATAACGGTACGGATAGCGACGTTAGCGTAAGATTCTTTGAGTACGGTAAGGAATTGTTTACTGTCAACTTGATCTACAATATAGATTACACTCTCAATTATTACGAAAAGACGTCTTCTATATCGTTTAAGAAATTATCAACTTTGCCTTCCGAGTGCGGTAATTACGTCGTGGAAATAGTCTTCTTGCGTACTTTGTACGATTTTAGAGTAGGAGATTTTACCGAGATACCTTACGCTTTTACCGTTGCGGACGCTAACGACGGACTGTTTGGCAGATGTTTGGCAAATAATCCAGTTTTGTATCTTAACTTGTATAACGAAAACAGATATTTTGAGTTTGAGATCACCAAATCTTTGGTGGAAATATCGGGCGTTAACGTTGCCAAAAAATCTTTTGACAATACAATATGTCTCGATATAACCAAAAAACTGACCGCAAAGGTATTGGATAACGGCGTATTGGTCAACGGCAAAATAGACGGTATCAATTCTATTATGCGTTTGCCTTTAAAAGCCGAATTGCAAACGGTATCGGTCGGCAACGATAAACCCGTAATATTATATGCAACCGTTTTTGCGGACGAAAATAAAACTACTTTGCTTAAATTACCTTACGGAGATCTATCTTCCAACCAAGATTTGTTGGACAGTTTAAACGAACTGTTGACCCAAGCGACTTCTCAAGCGGAAAAAGACGCAATAAATCTCGTTTTAGGTTACGTTAACGATTTGAACGAGCATTACGTATTGACTTACGCCGAGCCGACCGCCGAAGTCGTAGCGGCGACGATAGGGATCCTACCCAAAGCGTTTTCAAGACCTTACGATCCTTTCTATGAAGATAGTGAAGAATTGGCGTTTACGCTTTCTAACGATATAAGCGCACTATTGTATTCGCTTACCGATTCGCCTTTTGTCGGACACTTGTCAAGAGAAGGAGCGGACACGGTAAACGCGGTCGGCTCTTATCCCATTACTTTGGGTACTTTGTCTTTGTCCGATCAAAACGTGCTTTTAAGCGACGGGTCGCAAGCGTTAATATCCGACTTATTCAAGTTGAAACTACAAGATCAAGTTTATTATAACGTAACTAAACGCGTGGTTACCGTTAGCGTCGTCGACGGCAATTCGAGATATTACGATCAAGATAATCCTACTATAGTTTGCGAAGTAATCGACGGCTCGTTGATATACGGCGATTATCTTAAATATACCGATGACTGCGCGCCCGTGGTACAAACCAAATCAAGTCGTCCAAACGTCGGTTTTTACGATATAGATCTGTCCCCCTTGAAGATAGTGGACGGAGACGGTAACGACATCAGTTATAACTATAGGATAAACAAAGTTCAATCCAAGTTCGAGATCAAGGCAAGAGAGATAGTCATCACGCCGAGAGATAAGACTGTTAAATACGGGGACGATTTCTATACGACTTATAACGTCGCAAATCTTTCCAATTATACGCTTACCACCGATAATAACGGCATACCTACCGCTTATAACTTTACAAACGGCGATAAACTTTCGGGCAACTTCGGATTGGAACGCGTTGCTACCGATCAAAAAGTCGCGGGCAAGTACAAGATAACGTTGGGTACTTTGTGCGTAAGAAACGAGCAAGAAAACGACGTTACGGCAAACTATAAACTCACGTTAAGTTCGCCCGCCCGTTATTATACGGTCGAGCGCATCGCTTTGAGATTTAAACTCGAAAAAGAGATAAATTTTGCTTATTACGGCGAGAAAGATCAAATTATCCCAGTAGTTTTGGACGGAGAACTCGACCCCGCTTTCAAAGTGGCGGACAAATCTTCCGCATCTCGTCAAGACGGCGAGGACGTAGGTTTTTACGATATATTCTCGGATAACCGCAACGACGGCATACGCATTTTGGACGCAAAGACCGAAGCGGACGTAACGTCTTACTTTAATATCATCGTAGACGTAAAAGACGCAACGTTCGAACTTCGCAAATACCCGATGACCGTAACGATAAAAGATCAACGTATCATTTATAATAGCGGTACGCCAATTATCCCCGAAATAGTTTATAAAGACGTTTACGGCGCAACGGTCGAAGACTACATCGTAGAAAAATGCAAGGTCAAATTCCGTGCCGTAAGCAAAAATAAAGACGGCGGATACATAGAGGGCGAAAACAAAGTCGTTCCCGAAGCGATAGGCGAAGTTTTAGTCGATCTTAATTTTGACATCACTGTCAAAGAAGGTACTATCACGGTAGTATATCCGCAAAATAACGTCATAGTCGAAGTTGTCGACAAAGAAGAAAAAGTCGTTTCCGCAAACGCTTTCGTATTTAAAAACTTTATGTTGTTCGAGACTTTGACGATGTATTCCTTGCGTACCGGTAACGGAGAAGATCCCACCAAAGATATAGAAGTGGAACTGCCTATCAACGAAAGTATTTTGGATAAGGACGTTTACGTACTTGCGGTCCGTAAAAACGGTTCCTTCGATATTTTAACGCCTACAATGGGCGACAATAAGATATTGGTTACGGATAGCGAATTTAATTACATATTAGTTTGCCAACCGCAATATTGGATCTACTACGCATTAGGCGGAGTCGTTGCTTTGGTAATAGTCTTCGTCGCGTTTATATTGATAAGAAATAATAGACGTAAAAAGATCAGGGGAGAAAAGGCAAGGAATTTTGCAAAACTCGAAGAAGAAGTCGAAGAAACGCCTACGGGCGTTGCTCCCGAAGCGGGTAAAGAAAGTATGGACGGCGGACTTGACGACGTATTGGGCGCGGGCGTAGTCGTAAAAGAAGAAAAAGAAGAAACGGGCAAAAAGAAAAAGTCCAAAAAGGAAAAATCTCATAGAAGTTCGATGCCCGTCATAGACGCAACGCAAGAAGCCGAACCCGTCGTAAAGAAAGAAGACGAACCTTCGACGGAAGAAGCACCCGAAGAGAATATCGTCCAAGAAGAGACGTCTATAAGCGAAGAGCCAAATAATGAAATAGGAGTAGTCGAAGAACCTAAACCCGACAAGGGAAAAGAAAAGAAGGAAAAGAAGGAAAAGAAAGAGAAGAAAGAAAAACCCAAAAAGGACAAGGAAGAGCAAAAGCCCGTTTTGAACCAAGGCGTAAGACCTACTGCGGTAACGTTAAGCGGAGCGGCGCCGAGAGCAAAGACGGAACCGCAAGCTTCCGTAAAACCTACTTCCGCTTTGGGTAACGACGAACTTGACTTGGATCTCGATCTACCGCCACTCGGTAACGACGACGAAATTATAGTATCTTCGTCAAACTCTAAAGACGATCAAAACGTTTTAAACGTTTCGCCTACTTCATCGGACGACGACGAAATTGTCATCTCGGCGTCCCGTAGATTAGACGATGAATAATAAATACAAAAAAAGGAGCGCAAAATGAAGAAGACGATTTTTAACGTATTTGTTGTAGTATTGTTGACCTTATCGGTCGCACTGTTGGCGTTCGGTTGTAAAACTCAACCTGCCGAAAACAATGAACAAACGCCGACGGGACAACAAGAAGAACCTACAAAAACTTGCACCGAACACGTTTTTGACGAAAACGGAGTATGCGAAGTATGCGGTACTTGGGACGGCGTTTCCACCCCGACAAAAGAGATAATCGACCAATATTGCGATAAGTATTTATCCAATATCCGTGCGGATAGTTATCCCGATTTTGCAAAAGAGTACGATTTTGACTTCGAAAAAGATCCCGAACTTATCGATCAAGGTCTATTTTGGACTTGGTATGATCCCGAGATCAACGTGGTTAGAGAAGTTAGCATAAGAGATCATCAAGAAGTCGACAAGTTGATAGCGGACGGTCGTATCGATCCCAATAAGCCCAATATCATCTTCGTACACGGTATCGCCGTTACTCAATATTCGAGAACCATTTTGACCTTTGGCGACGAAGTCGTCGAACTTCCTTCCGACGGATACGGTTTATTGACAAGTAGCGTAGTATTGGACCCCAATTTGCCCGAGTTTGCACCTTACGTAGATTATACGGGCAACGTCAATCTTAACTTGGTGTTCCTTAAAAACGGATACAACGTGCTTAATTTCGTTTATACTCGTTTTGCGGACGAAGTCGCCACTAAAAAAACTGTAGAGTGCGACGACGGCGTAACGAGAACCATGACTTACGCAAATAATAAAACCATCGAGCAAAAAGTTTATTCCACCGACGGCGACGCGGGTATGAGATACCGTAAATCGGACGGCGTATTCTCGGACGGTAAAGATATTTCGGGTAACGTTGTTGCCGAAATTCACGAAGACGTTAAATTCTCGATTGCCGAGTATTTTGCGGCGGAATACGTTCGTATGTATAGTTATATGTTAGAGAAGAACGTATTTAACAAAGACACTCACATGGAAGTTAGCGGACACTCTATGGGGGGCGTAGTTACCACTATCGGAACTTATCTTTTGACCGAGTTGACGAGAGTAGGACAAATACCCCAAGATTACGTGCCCGATAGGATCGCATTGGAAGATAGTTATTTCGGCGTATACAGCGATTACGGCGAAGTTATCCCCACGTATTCCGAATTGTCGGATAGCGAAAAGTATACCTTAAAAACTACCGAAATGTTGATGGTTCACGGCATCAACGTCCACTGGTCGGGCAAGAAAATGACGGGCGCCGGCACCGCACCTTTGTATTTGACCGCTTTAAGACAAGTAGTAAGAGATTACGGCGTAGTGGCAGAGTACTACGTTGACGAGTCGGGTTTGGGCAAAGGCGGTATGGCTTTCGCAAGTATCCCCGCACCCGTTATCAACGAACTTATTCGCAATTACACTTCGACTATCGCTTACGTGTTTAAATTCACCAAGAGTTTCAGTTCTCACAACGGCGTTAGAGAAGCGCACGTCGCGTCGCTTTTGTATCCCGTTTATAAAGACGTAGACGGCAATATCACCGCTTCCGCTTCGGCTACAGACGAACAAATAAAGGCGGCTTGCGGTAAACAATGGTATTTGTATAAAGGCAATTCTACAAGCACCATGTCCGACGACGTTATGAAAACTTACGTTGGCAAGGCGACTCCGCCTATCTATGACGAAGAGTAATAATATAGATAATATTACGATTAAATAGTAAATAATTATTATAAAGCGATAATACGAAAAAAAGGTGGATATTAGTGCGTCAGTAATAGGGATTATTACTGACGCACTAGTTATATTTGCCTATAGGCAAGTTATATTGCTTACGCAGTTATATTTTGCTACGCAAAGTTATATTTACCCACAGGGTAAGTTATGGCAAATATAATATAACTTTGACTGCAAGTCAAAATATAACTTTTAGATTTACTCTAAAAATATAACTGTTTGCTATGCAAACAATATCACTTTACTTAAAACTTAATTTATGCAATGTCGCGTGTTTTTGCGATGCAAAAAAAACTAACGAATTTTCGTTAGTCTTTTATAATGTCAAAAAAATCCCTAAGAGAAACGCCGTTTTCCACCTTTTTTTATAGTCAGTTTTGCGGCGAAGTTGTTATAACCGTCCCTTTGCCGTCTATCAATACCGAGTAGTAGTCGGTAGGCGACGCTATAAACGCTACGTACCAATAATAGGCGCTGTCTTTATTTTCCGCATTATTTATCAATCTAACGTAAGTTTCTCGGTCTTTGTCGTCCGCTTCGAGTTTGTCTTTTATCTTTTCTTTGGCAATTTGTAAGGCTTGTGCGGACGAAATTCTGTCTTGCATTTCGTCTTTTAGTTCGATTTGCGTTTCTTTTTCACCGTTGATTAAGTAAATGCATAAAGGATTGCCTATAACGTTAAGATCGGGTTCCGCCGATAAATAAGCGCCAAATGCGTCTTTAGATAAAGAGTCGGTAGTTTCACCTTTATCCCCAACCAATTTATATTTTAATTCAACGTTTAAAAGATCGGGAGAGAGCGGGGTAACTTTTAAAAGAACGAAGTTTCCTACGTCCGTGGTTTTACCGTCGGCGATAAAAAGTTTCTCGCTAATCCCCGATGATAAACTTACGTTAAACGTGTCGTTGCTACCCGTAAAAAGCGTCGTTTGAGAATAACTTACGTTTTCGGTTTCAGTCGCTTCTTCTTGCTTTTTACAAGCGACGAAGATCACCGAAAATAAAAGTATTGCCGATATTATAGATAGGTAAATTCTGTTTTTCATATTTCCTCGCATTGCGAAATTTCGCTACGTTTATTGTTATGCGAATATTTTCTTCGGTATGACATATTGCAAAAAAGTAGTTGACAATAATAAAAAGGTCGTTTATACTATGTAAAGTAAAAAACCTTTACAGGTAGGGTCTATGGATATAAACGATAGGATAATAATATCCCAATTATTCGAAGAATACGGTGCGTTGTTGACCGAAAAACAAAGGGATATTCTAAGTTTATATTGCGATATGGATTTGTCTTTATTCGAAATTGCCGAAAAGTACGGCGTTTCAAGACAAGCCATTAGAGATTCCATACTTCGCTCGGTCGCGTCCTTGCACGAGTACGAGTCCAAGCTTGGGGCGTATGGATTTAGACAAAGTATCCAAGATATACTTTCTTCGGATCTTAACGATTCGGAAAAGTTAGAAAGGATACGCAAATTAATGGAGTAATTATGGCTGTATTCGAAGGTTTAAGCGATAAACTAAATCACATTTTCAGCAAACTTAAAAATAAGGGCGCGCTTACGGAATTGGAGATCAAAAACGCGATGAGAGAAGTCAGAGTCGCGCTTTTGGCTGCCGACGTCAACTATGCGGTAGTCAAAGATTTCGTCGCAAAAGTAAGCGAAAAGGCAGTCGGGGAAGATATACTAAAATCATTATCCCCCGCCCAACAAGTTATCAAGATAGTTAACGAAGAACTTATTGCTTTGATGGGTACCGAAAACGCAAAGTTGACGGTTGCCGATCGTCCCCCGACTATCATATTGATGTGCGGTCTACAAGGTAGCGGTAAAACTACCATGTGCGGCAAACTCGGTTATATGTTAAGAAAACAAGGCAAAAAACCCTTATTGGTCGCTTGCGATATTTATAGACCCGCCGCAATAAACCAATTACAAAGAGTCGGCGAGATGGCCGGGGTCGAAGTATACGAAAAGGGCAAGACCGCACCGCAAATCACGGTCAAAAAAGCACTCGAATACGCACTTGCCAACCGCTTTGACACGATGATAGTCGATACCGCGGGCAGATTGCAAATAGACGAGCCTTTAATGAATGAGTTGAGCGATCTTAAAGATATACTTGCACCGCAAGAGATATTGTTGGTCATCGACTCTACTTTGGGACAAGAAGCGGTCAACGTTTCTTCGGAATTTAACCGCAAATTAGATATATCGGGCGTCGTTTTAAGCAAATTGGACGGCGACACGAGAGGCGGTGCCGCGTTATCGGTAAGAGCGGTAACCGGCAAACCCATCAAGTTCTGTTCGGTAGGCGAAAAAATGACTGAATTGGAACCCTTTTATCCCGATAGAATGGCTTCGAGAATACTCGGTATGGGCGACGTGCTTACTCTTATAGAAAAGGCGGAGCAAGCCTACACCGAAGAAGAAGCGAAGAAGATGCAACAAAAAATGCGCAACGCAAGTTTTGATCTTCAGGACTATCTCGAACAAATGGATAAACTCAAAAAGATGGGTAATCTAAACGATATGGTCAATATGATCCCCGGGATGTCCAACAAACTTAAAGGTCAAAATCTCGAAGTGGACGAAGATAGGATGAAGCGTATGAAAGCGATAATCTTATCTATGACCCCTAAGGAAAGACATAATCCCGAGATAATAAAGGGCAGTAGGCGTAAACGTATTTGTCAAGGTTCGGGTTGTACGATACAAGAAGTAAACCAATTACTTCGCCAATTCGAGACGACCAAAGATATGATGAAACGTTTTTCGGGCGGTAAAAAAGGGCGTTTGCCTTTCTAATATAGATAAAAGTTAAAAATATATATTTGATAATAATATCGTAAACAATAAAAAAATATAAAAATATTCGATAATAATATCGTAAACAATTTGGAGGTACATTATGGTTAAAATCAGACTTACAAGATTCGGCGCAAAGAAAAATCCTTGCTATCGTATAGTTGCTATCGACTCAAGAGCCCCTCGTGACGGCGAGTATATCGAGCAAATCGGTATTTTACAACCTCGCGGCAAAAACAACGAGGATACCGAAGCCGTAGTTAGAATCGACGAGGAACTTGCCAGAAAGTGGCTCGCAAACGGCGCTCAACCTACCAACACGGTAAGAGATTTGTTCCGCAAGGCTAACATTCTTTAATAATGCAAGAGCTTTGTGAATATATCGTCAGATCCTTAATAGGCGACGATAAAGAATTTGACGTAGTCGTCAGCGAAAAAGAGCGTACAATCTATTTGCATATCGATAGAGCGGACATTGGCAAAGTAATCGGAAAATCTGGCAAGATCGCAAGAGCTATCCGTACTATTATCAAAGCGGCTGCGGGCAAGATCAACCACCGTTACGAAGTGGAAATTTTAGAAAGAGATTGAACAACACGCTTAAAATAGGCAAAATCGTCAAACCACAAGGGATAAAAGGCGAAGTTAAAGTTCTTCCTTACGTTGACGAAATCGAGCATTTTAGCGATTTAAAACGGGTATATATCGACGGTGTATCGGTCGAGATACAAAGAGCGAGAGTTGCGGGACAAGACGTCTTTATCACGTTAAAGAACGTTACCGACCGTAATGAAGCCGAAACGTTTAGAGGTAAAGAGTTATCTTTACCACTAAACGAAGCCCGTATATTTAATCAAGACGGTTATTTTATCGCTGAGTTGGTCGGTATGGACGTTTACGTCGACGAAAACAAAGTCGGCGTACTTAAGGAAGTTTTAAAAAACGGTGCGGCGGACGTCTTCGTAGTTAGCGGAGAGCGTCCTTTTATGGTGCCCTTTTTAAACAAACTCGTTTTGGAAATTTCAAGGGAGAATTCTCTTATAAGGTTTGACGGCAAAGTTTTCAAAGAGGTCGTGTTGTATGAAGATTGACGTCTTGACCGTTTTTCCCGAAGCGTTTTCCGCATTGAATTGCGGAGTTTTGGGTAAAGCGTTGGAAAAGGGTTTGTTGGAAGTGAACGTCGTTAATATTCGCGATTACACTTTAGACAAACACAAGCGTACCGACGACTATCCTTTTGGCGGTGGCGCCGGTATGGTCATGACCGTCCAACCTATCTACGACGCCGTAAACGCCGTTGATCCCGAGCATAAAGCAAGGCGTATCTATATGTCCCCGCGCGGTAGGACTTTCGACCACGATATTTCTTTGGAATTATCTTCCTCGGATAGATTATTGCTTTTGTGCGGTTCGTACGAAGGGGTGGACGAAAGAGCGCTCGAGTTGTGTATCGACGAAGAGTTATCCATAGGCGATTACGTCTTAACGGGCGGTGAGTTGCCCGCGATGGTCGTTATTAACGCTTTGTCAAGACACGTCGAAGGAGTGTTGGGGTGTAGCGAAAGCGATCAAGACGAATCGTTTGCCGACGGTCTTTTGGAATATCCGCAATATACTCGACCCGCCGACTTTATGGGAAAGAGCGTTCCCGAAGTTTTACTTAACGGGCATCACGCCAAAATACAAGCGTGGCGACGGGAAAAGTCTTTGGAAATAACCAAAGAGCGTAGACCCGACCTTTACGAAAAATATTTAAAAGCAACGGACAAAAAGTAGTTTTCGTCCGTTTTTACGTTTATTATGATAATACAATGGTTCCCCGGGCATATGGCGAAAGCCTTGCGGGAAATGGAGAAGAGTATTTCAAAAGTAGACAGCGTTATATATATGCTGGATTCTCGAGCGCCGTTTTCTTGCATCAATCCCCAATTTGAGAATTTAATAAAAAATCGTCCCGTATTGTACGTTTTGAATAAATGCGATATGGTCAAACAATCCGATCTCGATTTATGGATAAAATATTTTGAGTCGGAAGGCAAAAACGTGGTCTATAGCAATTCTTTAAACGGAAAAAATACCGCAAAGATCATAAACGCTTTAAAAGAAGTCAATCGCGACAAATTGCAACGCGCCGAAAATAAAGGGTTTAATTATTCGGTCAAAGCGATGGTTATCGGTATGCCCAATACAGGAAAATCGACCCTTATAAACAGCCTTGCAAAGGACAAAAAGACTATAACCGGCAATAAACCGGGCGTTACCCGTTCGGAACAGTGGATACGTTTGCAAGACGGAATAATGCTTTTGGATACCCCCGGTACATTGTGCCACAGTATACAAGTGGAACGCACCGCCTTTAATTTGGCGTTTTTAGGTAGTATTCGAGACGCCGTTTTAGACGTCGAAGGTCTTGCTTTAAAGTTTATCGAGTATTGTTTGACAAGTCAAAAAGGGGTGTTGAACGCTCGTTACGGTATAGACGAAGACCAAGAGCCTTTGCAGGTTTACGACGCTATCGCAAAATCTCGCGGGTACGTTATAAAGGGGGGCGAAACCGATTATTCTCGTACTTCCGCAACTATTTTGGACGACTTCCGCAAAGGAAGATTAGGACAAGTTATTTTGGAGAAACCCGATGGCAAAGATTAACGACGTAAGAACTATGTTGGAATACGAAAAAGTAGCGACCGCAGTCGGCAACCGATTAGTTGCGGGCGTGGACGAAGTGGGGCGCGGTCCTTTGGCGGGACCCGTGGTTACCGCTTGCGTAATAATGCCCCTTGACGAAGAGTCCTTGATAATGGGCGTAAATGACAGTAAAAAACTATCCGAAAAGACGAGAGAAAAACTTTATTCTCAAATAATCGAAAAAGCGATAGCCTATCGTATAGCCGTAGTCGACGAAAAGGTAATAGACGAGATAAATATTTTAAACGCTACCAAAAAGGCAATGACCGAGTGCGTCGAAAATATATCCAAAAAGCCGGATATAGTGCTTGTCGACGCGGTAAAACTCGATCTTTCGGTACCGAGTATCGCAATAATAAAAGGGGACGCCAAAAGTTATTCTATCGCTTGCGCAAGCATCGTCGCGAAGGTTTATCGGGATAATATGATGAAGGAATACGCAAAAACTTATCCCGAATACGGCTTTGACAAAAACAAAGGTTACGGCACTAAAGATCATATAGACGCCCTTAAAAAATACGGCGCAACGCCCTTGCATCGCAAAACTTTTATAACTCATTTCGTCCAAGATGAATAATCGTGGCAAAGGCGTAGACGGCGAAGTCGCCGTAATGGAATATTTGATGAAGCGTGGATATTTACTGCTTGAACGCAATTATAAAGAAAAGTGCGGCGAGATAGATATAATATCCCAAAAGGACGGCGTTTTGGTTTTTACCGAAGTCAAAAACCGCACGAGCGATGGATTTGGAACGCCTTTAGACGCGGTAACTCCGCAAAAAATTAGCCATATCATAAAAACTGCCGAACTGTATATGTCGAGAAAAAAGCGTTTTTATAACGACTGTCGATTTGACGTAGCGATAGTACGATTCGGGGAAGTGGAAGAATATTTGGAAAACGCTTTTACCAAAAACGACCGCGGGCGTAAAAATCATTGGTAAAGATCTCTCTTTTTAAAAAAAAAGTAAAAAACGTCAAAAAGATAAATAACCCAAAAAAGATAGATACAAACGAGAAAGATAAAAAACGAAACAAAAACGAAACAAAAACAAGAAAGGCTAAAACAAAAAGACAAAAAATAAAAACAAGATAGACAAAAACAAAAAAACGCAAAAGCAAGAAAGAAAGACGGACAAAAATATAAACCGGATAATAAATCGAATATCTATTAACTAATTCGATATATAAATAAAAATCTACCAAACGCAAATAAATAAGCGGAAAGTATAATAAATATGGTAAAAAACAGTTGCCAAGAATAAAAAACTGTGTTATCATACCATAGACTTCGGACGGTCCACTGCAGTGTAAGACTTGACTGCAAGAACGTTTCGCGAAAAATGGAGGTAAGTCATGAATACTATTGATATTATTGAAAGAGAACAAATGCGTAAAGACATCCCCGAGTTCAATATCGGCGACACTCTTCGTTTGACCATTTCCTTTAAGGAAGTTACCAAGTCCGGTGGCGGCGGCGGTTCCAAGAACAGACACGAAACCAAGACCGTTAAAGAAGAGATCAAGCAACAAGTCTTCCAAGGCGTTCTTATCGCTCGCAAAAACGGCGGTTTGCACGAGACCATCACCGTTCGTAAGATCGCGGCAGGCGTTGGCGTAGAAAAGACTTTTATGCTTCATAGCCCGCAAATCAAATCTATCGAAGTCGTTCGTAAAGGTTTTGTCAGACGCGCTAAATTATATTACATCCGTACCAAGACCGGTAAGGCTGCTAAGATCCGTCCCGCAAAGATCGTTTACAGCAAATAATTCGGATAACAAAGTTAAAATCGTTCCGTCTTTTGTGGACGGAACTTTTTTTTGTTTAAATTTTTACCTTTAATAACGTACTTAAAACGAGATAAAAATCAAAAAAATCTTTCCTTCGACTTATTTTGGAATAATTACTAATAAATAATAATATATAATGTGTTTTTAACACTTGCTTTTCCGTTGCGATTATTCTAAAATTATAAATAGCCCTTCGACTCTTCGAAGGCAAGAGGTGTAAATGAAAAAGTTCTTACCTATACTTATCGTTATAACGTTGTTAGCCGTAATTATAGTAACCTTTGCGGGTTGTTCTTCTCGTAAAGTCGATTTCGGCACCGAACTTATTATCAACGGTAATTTAGAAAACGGCACGACCGCTTGGTCTTTGTATACCAACACGGATAAAGAGATCAAGCCTTCTATCGTAGATATCAAAAACGGCGATTCCACCACTTATCTTGAAGAAAGTGAAAAACATGGTGGCGCATATATTTCCATAAGCGCGTCTTCAAACGGGGACTCTTACGCTTATTACAGCCAACCCGTAGGGCTTGAAAAAAATGCTAAATATCTTTTGAAAGCCGACGTTAAAGTTACAAGTAAAATCGAAAACAACGGTATTTACGGCGCTTTCGTCGGACTTGCCGAATCGGGCGTTATTTATAGATCCATCACCGACGCGGGGGACTGGCAAACTTTGGAGGTGGTTTTTTATAACTATTCTTACGACGAAGTCAACGTTCGTTTCGGTATAGGTACGGATACTTCGGACTTTTATGCGGGAAGTGCGGTGTTCGATAACGTAAGTTTGCAAAAGGTAACGGACGAAGACGTTTTAGGTTTAGTTACTTTAAATCTCGGTTCAAAAGGTGTGGGCGGTTACGACGCCGATTATCTTACCACCCCTTCGGGTATCGTATTTACCGTACTTCTTACCGTGTTGGGCGCGGCTTTAATTTATGCCTTTTACGTTTGGTATCGTAGATACTCTTCAAAAGTCCTTCCGTCGATAGACGAAGCAACCGAACAACAAAAGAACAGCGTCGCCGTCAAAGGTATAGTTTTGTCGGCAGTCGCCGTAGTAGTCGCCTTTGCGATAAGGCTCGTTTTGGTACTTACGCTTTACGGCCACGGCAGTTTGATGAATCAAATCTCTTTGGCTTGCGAAAGTATCAACAATAACGGGTTGATAAAGTATTATTACGAGTTTACCCCTTATTACACCCCCGGAGTTACCTATTTGTTGGCGTTGCTCGGTGCGTTTGCAAAACTCTTCAACTTGTCGGCGGGTACGCAAGGCTTTGCGTTGTTCGTCAAAATACCTTCGGTAATTGCCGACCTATTGATAGTGTTCTTCCTTTACAATATCGCTAACAAGAAGACTCAAGATCCTATCAAATCGTTTATTATCGCTTTATCTTACGCGCTTATCCCCGTTGCGTTTATAGCGTCTTCGGTTTTCGGTTCGTTTATGACCGTCGGCGTATTGTTCTTGCTTCTCGCTTTCGTGGCGGTAAGAGATAGAAAGATAATAAAACTTACCGTATTCTATACGCTTTCCGTAATGTTTATTGCCGAAGCGTTACTCTTGTTGCCTTTGCTTATAACTTACGCGGTAGTTTTATACGTCAAATATCCCGACACTCGTAACGTTTTGCCTATCTCGGCAACCGTCGCAATAGTTGGCGGATATGCGTTGACTATTCCTTTGACTTGGAATTTCTTTGTAACCGGCAGACCCTTTATCGTATTGGAAAGATACTTTACTATCTTTTCCGAGATAGATCTCTTTACCGACGGCGCGTTTAACGTTTACGCTATGTTAGGGCTACAAAATACCGCGCCCAATACTGCGGGCGTTGTGATGAGCGCCATCATCGCCGCACTCGGTATGCTTATGGGCATAGGTTTATATATCAAATGCAGAGATAGACAAAAACTCATTTTGATAGCGTCATTTACGATTTTGTTTATATATACATTCTGCGTAAGAATGACCGTCTTCGTCGTGTTGCCCGCTATCGTATTGGCTTTCTTGTACGTTATATATACGGGAGAAAGACGTATACTTGCGGTTACCGCTTCTACTTCGATATTGGTTACTTTGTCCGCTTGTTACGATTTGATGGTATGTAAGTACGTTCCCGGCGGTATAAACGCTCAAGAGATTCCTTTCTCTTCAAACGATCCCGTTGTCATAATCTTCTCGGTACTTTTAGTTATCGTTACTTTGATAACCGGCGTATTGGTGTTTGATATTTGCGTTAAGGATAGAGAACGCAAAGTAAGAATTATAGATCAAAATTATTGCAAATACGTTCTTTCCTTGTTTAAAAGAAAGAAGGACGAGCAAGAGGAAAGTGTAGATGCTGACCAAAACTAAGGCTTATTCCTTAAAGGGTTTAGAAGGGACCGCCGTTGACATCGAAGTGGATATACACGGCGGAGTTCCCGCTCTTGAAATGGTCGGTTTACCCGATACCGTTGTCAAGGAGTCCAAAGATAGGGTACGCTCGGCGATACTCAATTCTTCATACGACTACCCGATAAAGCGGATAACCATAAACTTTGCGCCCGCCGAAACTAAAAAGGAAGGCGCGATGTTCGATTTGCCTATCGCTATCGGCATATTGGCGTCGTCCGAGCAATTACCCGTCGGCGTGCAAGACGGATACGTGATTCTCGGCGAGTTGTCATTAGACGGTACCGTTAGAAAAATAAACGGTTTGATGGCAATACTTATTTCGGGACTTCAACAAGGATATAAAAAGTTCATAATACCCTACGACAACGCCAACGAAGCGTCTTTTGTAGAAGGTATCGAAGTATATCCCGCCGTTTGTTTAAAAGACGTCGTCGAACATTTGTTGGGCAATAAGCAAATAGAGCGGTTGGCTATCAAAAAATTTAACGGTCAAAACGATTTAGCCAAATACGGCATTGATTTTGCGGACGTCAAAGGGCAAAATCGTGCTAAAAGAGCGTTGGAGATAGCCGTTGCGGGCGGTCATAACGTTCTTATGGTCGGTCCCCCGGGGACGGGAAAGACGATGCTTGCAAAGTGCGTTTTGACGATAATGCCCGAACTGTCTTTTGAAGAAGCGGTCGAAGTTACAAAAATACACTCGGTCGCGGGCGTATTGGACGCGTCGACGGGTATAGTTACGTCAAGACCTTTCCGTACCCCGCATCACTCGGTTACCTTGCCCGCGCTTATCGGCGGTGATAGAAAGGCAAAACCCGGTGAAGTCAGTTTGGCGCATTACGGGATATTGTTTTTGGACGAAGTTCCCGAATATTCGAGAACCGCGCTCGAAGCGTTGCGTCAACCTATGGAAGACGGCAAAGTTACCGTGTCGAGAATTTTTCAAACGGTAGAGTACCCCGCAAGATTTATGTTGGTAGGCTCTATGAACCCTTGTCCTTGCGGTAACTACGGCAGTAAAACCAAAGAGTGTACTTGCACGCCTTCAAAAATACATAATTACATAAATAAACTATCGGGACCCTTGCTCGACCGTATAGATATACAAATCGAAGTGGACAGCATAAGTTACGACGAGTTTACGGACAAAACGCAAGGCGAATCTTCCAAAGACATAAGAGCGAGAGTAGAAAGGGTAAGGACGTTGCAACACGATAGATTTAAGGGTACCAACATATTGACCAATGCGGAGATGACCAATACCGAAATACGAAAGTATTGCGATATTGATAAAGAAAGCAAAGATCTATTGGAAATATCCTTCCTAAAATTAGGCTTATCGGCAAGAGCGGGTTATAGGATATTGAGAGTGGCAAGGACTATCGCCGACTTGGAAGGCTCGGAAAATATTTTGGTAGAACATATTGCCGAAGCGATACAATATAGATCACTTGATAGGAAGTATTGGAAATGAGTTTATCCATAAGCCAAACCTTGATATGGATATCGATAAGTGAGATAGCGTCGTGTGAAAAACGCGACCGCTTACGCCTTTTTGCCGAAGAAGTCCAAGATCTATTTGATAATTTGGAAAGTTATAGGCAGGATCTGGAACAGTTGGGCAAAGACGTTTACGAGCGTTTGCTTGCCCATCGCAATGCCGACCTTATCGACGACTTTTTACAAAAAAACTTGGCGCAAAACGTTAAAGTAGTTACTTACTACGACGACGATTATCCCCAAACCTTAAAGGATATACCAAATCCGCCGATAGCGTTGTATTGTAAAGGAGATATAGAACTACTTAATAAACCGTCTATCGCGGTAGTAGGTCCGAGAGAAGCCACCGATTACGGCATAATGGTCGCAAAAAAGTTTGTGGAAACTTTTGCAAAAGAAGGGTTATCGGTAGTAAGCGGTATAGCAAGGGGGATAGATACGGTATCCCACCGCACCGCCTTGGATAATAAAGGTAAAACCGTTGCGGTATTGCCTTGCGGTCAAGACGTGGTTTATCCCGCCGAAAATTACAGATTATACGATCTCGTTGCCGATTACGGGTTGAGAGTAACCGAGTATCCTTTGGGAACAAAGGTCAAACAGTATACTTTCGTAGAAAGAAATCGTATTATAAGCGGTATAGCAAACGCACTGTTTTTGCCTGAAGCAGCCGAAAACAGCGGTACGATGATAACGGTCGGACACGCGTTGCAAGAAGGCAAACCGATATACGTAGTACCGGGGTCGGTGTTCAGTAAAACGAGCAAAGGCTCAAATAAACTTATTCTTCAAGGCGACGGCATTATGATCTTATCGCCCGAAGACGTATTGAAAGAAATGGGCATCACCGCAAAGTCGGAAAAACCGCCTATGCAGTTGAGTTTAGAAGAAACTGCGGTGTTGGACGCATTGGAAAAAGGCGATACTCATTTTGAGAGCATATTGTCCCAAACGGGGCTATCGTCAAAGACTTTGTCGGTCATACTTTTAAAACTCGAACTCGAAGGTATGATAAGAAAGTCGGCGGGAAATTATTATAGTAAATATTGAAAATAAACTTCAAAGGTATATTTCATGAAATTAATTATTGTAGAATCACCTAAAAAAGCAAAAACGATCGAGAAATATCTCGGCAACAAGTACAAGGTAAGAGCCTCGGGCGGACACGTTTGCGATCTACCGCAAAGAAGTTTGGGTATTGACGTAAACAATAACTTTAAACCCGAGTACGTCGTCAACGAAGACAAAAAGAAGACTATCGAAATGTTAAAGTCCGAGATCAAAAAGTCGGACGGCGTATATCTTGCAACCGACCCTGACCGTGAAGGCGAAGCCATAAGTTGGCATTTAATGAACGAGTTAGGTTTAAACGACGATCCGATAAGGATAGAATTCCACGAAATATCTCAAAAAGCGGTAACCGCCGCTTTGACCACCCCGCGTCATATCAATATGAACTTGGTCAACGCTCAACAAGCGAGAAGAGTTCTCGATAGGATAGTCGGTTATAAGATAAGCCCTATTATCAGTAAAAAGATAAAAACGGGTTTGAGTGCCGGTCGCGTACAGTCCGCCGCTTTGAGAATGTTGGTGGATAAAGAAAGAGCCATAAGGGATTTCGTACCCGAAGAGTATTGGACTTTGCACGCTTTTATGAACAAAGGCGAAGACGCGTTTAAAGCGCTTTTTGAAGATATAGACAAAAAGAAGACCAAAATCAAAAATAAAGAGCAGTTGGATAATATTTTGTCTACTTTACAAGGCGCGCCTTTCATCGTTACCGACGTTTCCAAAAACGTTAAAAAGGAAAGTGCAAAACCGCCTTTCACGACGTCGACTTTGCAACAAGACGCCACTAACAAATTCTCTTTGACCGCACCCCAAGTTATGCAAATAGCGCAACAATTATACGAAGGTGTGGAACTTGAAGGAGAAGGTCAAGTCGCGTTGGTAACTTATATACGTACCGACTCGGTAAGAGTTTCCGAAGACGCCATAAAAGCGGCAAGAGATCTTATCGGCACAAAGTACGGCGAAAACTATTTGCCCAATAAACCCAACGTATATAAAGTTCAAAATCAAGCGCAAGACGCTCACGAAGCGATAAGACCCATATCTTTGGACAGAACGCCCGAGTCATTAAAGAAAAAGTTGCAACGCAACGTCTATATGGTTTACAAACTCATATACGACCGTTTCGTCGCAAGCCAAATGGCGCCCGCTCAATACAATACGTTGGAAGTACGGATAGGAGCGCAAGGCTCAGACGGTAAAAATTACGGCTTCCATATGAAAGGAAGAGCCTTAAAATTTGCGGGTTATACGGCGGTCTATTCGGACGCAACGCCCCAAGAAGGAGAAGACGGAGATATTTCTTCACCTTTAGAAGTCGGGGATAGCGTCGACCTTAAAGAGTTTAAGTACGAGCAAAAGTTTACCAAGCCCCCGCAACGTTATACCGAAAGTACTCTTATCAAGGCTATGGAAGATAACGGCATCGGCAGACCTTCCACTTACGCTTCGATAATAAGCGTTTTGGCAAAAAGAGAGTATTTCCAAAAGGACGGCAAATATATGGCGGCGACCCAACTCGGGGAAGTCGTTTGCGACGAGATCAAAAAGTATTTCGAGAATATTTTAGACCTTAAATTTACCGCCAAAATGGAAAAGGAATTGGATAATATCGGAGAAGGAACACTCGTTTGGCAAGACCTTATTTCTTCCTTCTATCCGGGATTTATGAACCAAGTTAGAGCCGCGTACGGTGATAACAAACACGTTAAATTGCCCGACGAACAAAGCGACGTCGTCTGCGAAAAATGCGGAGCGTTAATGGTCATTAAAGAAGGCAAAAACGGCAAATTCTTGGCTTGTCCCAATTTCCCGAGATGTAAAAACACAAAGAGTTTAGGTCAAACTACAGTAGGTACTTGTCCTAAATGTAAAAAACATAACGTAGTTAAAAAACTAACCAAAACGGGCAAAACGTTTTACAGTTGCGAAGGCTATCCCGATTGCGACTTTGCTTCTTGGGATATACCCGCACCCTATTTTTGCCCCGAATGCGGTTCTACGATGAAAGTCGTAACAAGAAAAGGTCAAAAGGCGTACAAATGCACGAAATGTCAACACGAAGAGATACCGGAAAGCAATTCGTAAAAATAATCGGCGGCGGTTTGGCGGGTACCGAGGCGGCTTGGCAGTTACTAAAGCGCGGGTTAGGAGTTAGGCTTTACGAAATGCGTCCTTTAAAAACCACGGGCGCTCACAAGACTTCGTCTTTGGCGGAACTCGTTTGCAGTAACAGTTTAAAGAGCAAAATGCAAGATACCGCGTCGGGCGCTCTTAAAAACGAAATGAAGGCGTTAGACAGTCTTCTTATCCGTGCGGCGGAGTCGTCGTCGGTCGAAGCGGGCGGCGCTTTGGCGGTGGATAGAGAGAAAATGAGTGCGGAAGTGGAACGAGTTTTATCGTCTTTCGATAACTTCGAGTTGATAAGAGAAGAAGTTACCGAGATAGATACGGACGAAGTTACCATAATCGCGGCGGGTCCCTTGGTCTCGGACGAGTTGTCTAAAACTTTAAGTAAACTTACCGGAGAAGAATATATGCATTTTTCGGACGCGGTTGCCCCAATAATTTCGGCGGACAGTATCGACTATACCAAAGCGTTTTTTGCGGCAAGGTACGGCAAGGGCGGTAACGACTATTTAAATTGCGGTATGAACAAAGAACAGTATCTTGATTTTTATCGAGAACTGATTTCCGCCGACTCTGTTACCGATAAACTTTTAAACGCCGAGTTTTTCGAAGGGTGTATGCCCGTCGAAGTTATGGCAAAACGCGGAGAAGACGCTTTAAGGTTTGGACCCCTTCGTCCTGTCGGACTCGATAACCCCGACGGCACAAAGTATTATGCGGTCGCGCAGTTAAGAAAGGAAAACACGCAAGGGGACGCTTACAACATAGTGGGATTTCAAACCAACTTGTTGTTTAAAGAACAAAAAAGGGTGTTCGGTATGTTACCGGGGTTGGAAAACGCGGAGTTTTTACGCTACGGAGTAATGCATCGTAACACGTATATCAATTCTCCAAAACTACTATCCCCCGATTTCTCTTTGAGAAAATATCCCAATATTTTTATTGCGGGACAGTTGTCGGGCGTAGAAGGATACGTCGAGAGCGCGGCAAGCGGACTTATCGCGGGGTTGAACGTTTCGAGAATGCTTATGGGCAAAGAAAGAGTCGTTCCCGACCAATATACGATAATAGGTTCGTTGGCTCGTTACGTAAGCGATCCTAAAACCGACGAATTGCAACCTATGAACGCCAACTTCGGGTTGTTGCCCCCGATAGAAGGCGTAAGAGATAAAAAAGAAAGAAAAACTTTATATTCGGCAAGATCTTTGGAACATATCAAAGAGTTTGTCAACAATTTATAGGAGAATATTTATGAGCGAAATTCAATTTCACAGTACCACTATATGCGCCGTCAAAAAAGACGGTAAAACGGTAATTGCCGGCGACGGACAAGTTACCATGGGAGAAAGCGTTATATTTAAAGGTAACGCAAAAAAGGTTAAACGTATCTACGGCGGAAAAGTCGTAGTAGGATTTGCGGGAAGCGTTGCGGACGCGTTTTCTTTAAGCGAAAAATTTGAGAAAATGCTTCAAAAATTTTCGGGCAATCTTATGAGAGCGGCAGTCGAACTTACGGGTTTATGGCGTAACGACCAAGCGAGAAAATTGGAAGCGATGCTAATTGCCGCAGATAAGGACAATTTACTTATCATTTCGGGTACGGGGGACGTTATCGACCCCGAAGAAGGCGTTTGCGCCATAGGTTCGGGCGGTAATTACGCACTTGCCGCCGCGCGTGCATTATACGACATCGAAGGTATGGACGCCGAAGCCATCGCCAGAAAAGCTATGAAGATAGCGGGCGATCTTTGCGTATTTACCAACGGCAATTTGACCGTAGAGGAGGTGTGATATGGCTACACAATATACCCCAAAGGAAGTCGTCGAGCAACTCGACAAATATATTATAGGGCAAGCGGACGCCAAAAAAATGGTAGCAGTCGCTTTGCGTAACAGATACCGTCGTTCTCAACTCTCTCAAGAGATAAGGGACGAAGTTACGCCTAAAAATATCATAATGAAAGGACCTACCGGCGTAGGTAAGACCGAGATAGCAAGAAGACTTGCAAAACTCGTCAAAGCGCCTTTCGTTAAAGTCGAAGCCACCAAGTTTACCGAAGTCGGTTACGTAGGCAGAGACGTAGAAAGTATGATAAGAGACCTTGTCGAAAACGCTATAAGTATCGTCAAGGAAGAAAAGTTTGAAGAAGTCAGACCCAAAGCCACGGACATGGCGGTAAAACGTATTGCGGACGTCTTGTTGCCTATCAAAAAACAAGCGTGCAAGGACGTACCCGATACTCAACTTAAAGCCGAACTCGAACAAGAGATAAGAGAAGGCAAACTCGATAACGTTAAATTACACTTTACCGTTACCGAAAAAGAAAAGCCCGTTAAATTGGACCCCAACGATCCGTCGGGCATCAACATCGGCAACATCTTCTCGGCTATCGGCGGTCAAAAGAAGACCAAAACTAAAGAAATGCACGTAAAAGACGCGCTCGAAACCTTTATCGCCGAAATAAGCGAAACTTTGGTAGATATGGATAATATCAATATCGAAGCGTTAAAACGCGCCGAGCAAGACGGTATAATATTTATCGACGAAATAGATAAGATAGCGTCAAACAGCAATACGCACGGTCCCGACGTATCGAGAGAAGGCGTTCAAAGAGATATATTGCCTATCGTCGAAGGTTGTACGGTAAGCACCAAGTACGGTATGATCAAAACCGACTATATCTTATTTATAGCGGCGGGCGCTTTCCACGTTGCGGAAGTTAAGGATCTTATCCCCGAATTGCAAGGTCGTTTCCCCGTTATCGTAGAGTTGGATTCTTTAAATAAAGAAGACTTTATTCGTATTTTAACGGATACCGATAACGCTATAACCAAGTTGTACGCTCATCTTTTGGCGGTCGACGGCGTGGATCTTACCTTCCGTCCCGACGGTATAGAGCGTATTGCCGAGATAGCCGAAGAGCAAAATGAAGAAATGGAGAATATCGGCGCGAGAAGACTTCACGCTTTAATGGAAAAACTTATGGAAGACGTATCTTACGAAGCGTGCGGAAATCCCGTCGTCGTAGTCGTTGACAAAGATTACGTCAACCAACGTTTAGGCGACGTGTCCATTATGTACGACTTAAAGAAATATATCATCTAAAAATAAGGAATAAATAACTATGATAAGCATACCCAAAGGTACCAAAGACGTACTGCCCGACGAAAGTTACAAATGGCACTACGTAGAAGATAAAATAAAAAATATAACTCGTTTGTTTGACGTCAAAGAGATAAGAACGCCTACTTTTGAACATACCGAATTGTTTTTAAGAGGGGTCGGCGAAACCACCGACGTAGTAAACAAAGAGATGTATACTTTTTTGGATAAAGGCGGTAGAAGCATAACCTTAAAGCCCGAAGGGACGGCAGGTTGCGCTCGTGCGTTTATCGAAAACGGTTTGCAACAAAATTTACCCATAAGGACGTATTACGAAACTTCGGTATTCAGATACGAGAAACCGCAAGCGGGCAGATTAAGAGAACACCACCAATTCGGCGTAGAGTTTTACGGCGTAGACACCCCCGAAGCGGACGTAGAAGTTATATCTTTGGCAAATACTTTCTTTGGCAGTTTGGGTATTAAACCGCGTTTGAATATCAACAGCATAGGTTGTTCGGAGTGCAGAAAAGACTATCACAAAGCGCTTACCGACTTTTTGGCGGATAACGTCAACGAACTTTGCGAGACTTGTAGAGAAAGGATGAAAACAAATCCTTTGAGAGTTTTGGATTGCAAGGTTCCCACTTGTAAAGCCATTTTAAAGGACGCGCCGTCTACTTTGGACTACCTTTGCGATAACTGTTGCGCCCACCACGAAGGTGTTAAGAGGGGGCTTGAAAATTTAGGTATAGAGTACGACGTCAACCCCAAAATAGTTAGGGGTTTGGATTACTACACCAAGACGGTATTCGAGTTCATCGCCCAAGGGTTAGGCTCTCAAGACACCGTTTGCGGGGGCGGAAGATACAATAATCTTATAGAGTCGGTAGGCGGTAAAAGTTGTCCCGCCGTCGGTTTCGGTATGGGTTTGGAGCGTCTTTTGATGACTTTGGAATCGAGCGGGATAGTTATTCAAAACACCGAAACTCCCGATATATTCATAGGCTCGGCGGGTCAAAAAGAATTTTGTCAAAAATTGGCTTGTTCTTTAAGAAGCAAGGGTGTATCCGTAGTTTACGATCTATCCGACAGATCGGTCAAAGCGCAAATGAAATATGCGGATAAGATAAACGCCAAGTATTCGGTAGTTATCGGCGACGAAGAAGTAAAGACGGGTAAAGTCGTATTAAAGAATATGCAAGGCGGAAGTGAAGACGCCGTCATTGAAAACCTTGCCGACTATATAAAATAATATGCAAGAGATAGGCGTCGTTGACAAAGTCGTTAATAACGGCAAAAGCGTTAAGGTGGTTTTTCCCCGCCGTACCGAGTGCGAAAAATGCGGTATGTGTATGCGTCATAAAAACGAAATGACCGTAAGCGTTACCGTAAAAAACACGTTAGGGGCAGAAAAAGGGGATAGGGTAGCGGTAGGTATGAAAGACGGATTCGTATTAAAAGCCGTTTTTATCGTCTACGTTATACCTATTATTTTAGTCGGACTCACTTTGGGATTAGGGCGAAAACTTAACGAATTGCTTTTATTCGGTTTGGTCATCGTCGCTTTGGCGGTAGGACTCGTAATATCCGTTATTTGCGATAAGTCTATACGCAAAAGGGGGACGGGACAACCGCAAATGACGTCTATCGTTTCTAAATTCGAAAAGCCCGTGGTCGTTGATAGAGAAGACGTAGACGAGCAAAACACGTCCGTAGAAGATAATAAGGACTAAGAACAAAAAGGAGAATAAAATGAGTTTAGTAGTATCAAAAAGTCAAGAATTCGATGGTATTTTACAAGAGAACAAATTCGTTTTGGTGGATTTCTTTGCAACTTGGTGTTATCCTTGCAAAATGCTTTCCCCGATACTCGAAAAAGTGGAAAAAGATACCCCTTCGGTAAAATTTATCAAAGTTGACGTAGATAAAACTCAAGATCTTGCGATAAGATACAAAATACAATATATGCCGAGTTTGGTATTTATAAAAGAAGGCAAGACTTTGACTTTGGAAGTAGGATTCAAAAGCGAAGAAGAATTGAGAGAGTTAATCGAAAAGTATTTTAAATAAATTGGAGTGTACAAATGAATTTTAAGATCATCAAAAACACCGATCCCGATTTGTATCAAGCGATGCAAAAGGAACTTGAAAGACAGCGTAATAATATAGAACTTATCGCAAGCGAAAACTTCGTTTCGCCCGCGGTTTTAAGTGCGGTCGGGTCCCACCTTACCAATAAATATGCGGAAGGTTACCCAGGACACCGTTATTACGGCGGTTGCGAATTTGTCGATCAAGTGGAGAATTTGGCGATAGAACGCGTCAAAAAATTGTACGACGTAGGTTACGCCAACGTTCAACCGCATAGCGGATCGCAAGCAAATATGGGCGTTTATATCGCTTTACTTCAACACGGCGACACCGTGCTTGGTATGAATTTATCTCACGGCGGACATTTGACCCACGGCTCAAAAGTCAATTTTTCGGGTCGTAACTATAATTTCGTTGAATACGGCGTAGATCCCGTAACCGAGACTATAGATTACGACGAGTTGGAAAAGATAGCCCTAGAAACCCACCCCGCTTTGATAGTTGCGGGAGCAAGCGCTTATCCCCGTGTTATCGACTTTAAGAGATTTAGAGAAATAGCGGATAAGGTCGGAGCGTATTTGATGGTCGATATGGCGCATATAGCAGGTCTCGTTGCGGCGGGAGAGCATCCTAACCCTTGTAAAATTGCCGACGTAGTGACCACTACAACTCATAAAACATTAAGGGGTCCGAGAGGCGGCGTTATACTTACCGACAATGAAGAAATTGCTAAAAAGATAAACAAAGCGGTGTTCCCCGGAGAGCAAGGCGGTCCTTTGATGCACGTAATAGCGGGCAAAGCCGTCGCTTTCGGCGAAGCGTTAAAAGACGATTTTAAAGAGTATCAACACAATATCGTATTAAACGCAAAAGCCATGGCGGAAGAGTTTACCGAGCAAGGCATACCTATGGTTTCGGGCGGAACGGATAACCACTTGATATTGGTAAAAGTCAACGCTTTCGGTAAAACGGGAAAGGACGTAGAAGAGTGGTTGGATAAGGCGCATATTACCGTCAACAAAAATACCATACCTTTCGATACGTCAAAGCCTTCGGTTACCGGCGGTATAAGGATAGGCACTCCGGCGATCACTACAAGAGGATTCGATCAACAAGACTCAAAAGAGATCGCAAGACTTATTTCGGACGTTATCAAAAACGGGGAAGAAGCGATAGATAGAGTATCCGTAAAAGTTGCCGAACTTTGTAAAAAACATCCTTTATATCAAGATATTTTCGAGTAATGAAAGTTTATTTTGACAACGCAGCAACAACGAGTTTAGACCCCGCCGTATTTGAAAAAATGCGGCAGTCTTTTCTTGATAATTACGGCAATCCCAACAGCGTACACTTTATCGGTAGAAAAGCCCAAAACTCGCTCGACACGGCAAGGGAAGAGATAGCAAACCTAATAGGTGCGTCTTTTAACGAGATTTATTTTACGTCGGGTGGCACCGAAGCGGATAATTTTGCCATAAAAGGGGTCGCTCTTGCGCAAAATAAACGCAAAATATTAGTTTCGTCTATCGAGCATTCGGCAACTTTAGCCGCTTGCGAAGATTTAAGATCTTTAGGATACGTAATAGAGTATTTAAGACCTAACGAAAACGGGATTATAACAAAAGAAGAATTATCGTCTAAAATCGACCAAAACGTCGCTCTCGTTTCGGTAATGTACGTCAACAACGAAACGGGCGTGATAAACCCTATAAAAGACTTGGCGAGTATCGCAAAGCAACACGGGGTATTATTTCATACCGACGCGGTACAAGCGGCAAACACTCAAAATATAAACGTAAAAGATCTCGGCGTGGATCTGTTAAGTTTATCCGCTCACAAAATACACGGACCCAAAGGCGTCGGCTTATTATACGTAAAAGAAGGCGTACCGATAAGATCCATAATATCCGGCGGTTTTCAAGAAAGGGGCAAACGCGGCGGTACCGTAGACCTACCTTTGATAGTAGGTTTTGCCGAAGCGTTAAAGATAGCGGTAAATACTCGAGAGCAAAATATAAAGAAACTTTCCGCAATAAAAGAACGCTTCGAGAGCGGGTTAAATGAGTTAGAGATAGCAAAAGTCAATTTTACTCAAAACGTATCCCCTTGCATTTCAAACGTGCGGTTTGAAGGGATAAACGCTCAAGCGCTTATGACGGTTTTAGACATCAACGGGATAGCGGTATCCATAGGTAGCGCTTGCACTGCGGGAAGCGTGCTTCCTTCTCACGTTTTAAAAGCGATCGGTTTATCCGAAAGCGACGTTGCTTCGAGTATGAGATTTTCTTTTGGTAAACTCAATACTTTTGAAGAAGTAGATTACGTTTTGGACGTGCTAAAATCCAAGTTAGACGGACTTAAAGGCAAAAGGCTATTCGTATCGAGACAAGAAGATAAGTTTTTAGGCTAACGATATCCCCGTTTGACGAACTAAAAGGCATAAGGTTATTCGTAACAAGGCTAACGATATAGCCACGTTTGACGAACTTAAAGGAAAAAGGTTATTCGTAACAAGGTAAGAAGATAAGTTTTTAGGATAACGGTATAGCCTTTAAATAATAGCGTATACTACCCAAAAAGGAGGTAGTTATGCGAGGTTTATTGATAGGTATAGTCGCAGGAACGTTTTTAGGCGTTTGCGCGACTCAAAGCGTCAAAAACTGCAAGACCATGGTCGACAGATTGATGCGTAAGTTTTAAAAAAGGTAAAAAATGCAAGATTTTGAAAGTCTTTTAAACGAACAACAATTACAATGTGTAAAGACCACCGAAGGCGCCGTTCTCGTTATAGCCGGCGCCGGAAGCGGTAAAACGAGAGTGCTTACTTATCGTATAGCCTATCTTATGCAAGAGTTAGGCGTTTCGCCTTATAATATTTTGGCTATCACTTTTACCAACAAGGCTACCAAAGAAATGCAAGAGCGTTTGGAAAAGTTGACGGGTGGTTCCCGCGGGTTATGGGTCTCTACTTTCCACTCGTTTTGCGCCAAGGTTTTAAGACGAGATATAGATAAATTGGGTTACGATAAAAGTTATTCGATTTACGACGATACCGAGTGTTCGAGGATAATAAAAAGGATATTGGATAGCAAGCATATAGAAGCCAAAAATATGGCTAATAATTGTGCATGGCATATATCCGACGCCAAAAACAAAGGGTTGAGTCCCGAGCAATACGCGTCTTTGGTAAGCGGTAACGACGGAGACTTAATAATAGACGTTTACGCCGCTTACGAAGAAGTTTTAAAGAGCAATAACGCGCTCGATTACGACGATCTTTTATTAAAGACGGTACAACTATTTATTAAATATCCCGACGTATTGGACTATTACGCCCAAAGGTTTAGATACATACATATAGACGAGTATCAAGACACTAACAAAATGCAATACTTGCTCGTTAAAATGTTGTCTTCCTATCACGGCAACGTTTTTGCGGTCGGCGACGAAGACCAAAGCATTTACGCTTGGCGTGGCGCGGACATATCCAATATAGTCAATTTTCGCAAAGATTACCCCGACGCTACGATTATTAAACTCGAACGCAATTATCGTAGTACGGGCAATATCTTAAATGCGTCTAACGCCCTTATCAAAAACAACAGTTCCCGTTACGGTAAAGTTTTATGGACGGAAGACGGCAACGGCGAGAATATAGAGATACGCAAACTCGGTAACGACGGGGAAGAAGCCGATTTCGTAGTAAGACAAATTGCCGAGCGTATCTCAAAAGGTGCGGAGCCGAGAGATTTTGCCATACTCGTAAGGTTAAACGCTCTTACCAATAAATTTGAAGAAAGATTGACGAGTTACGCAATACCTTATAAAGTTTTCGGCGGTCAAAAGTTCTACGAACGTAAGGAAATAAAAGACGTTTTGGCGTATTGTAGAATGATAGTCAACCCCAAAGACGACGAAGCCGTTTTGCGTATAATCAACTTCCCCAAAAGGGGTATAGGCGATACGGCGGTGGAGCAATTTAGAGAGTACTGCGATCAAAGAAGTTTAAACTTGACCGATCTACTTTTCGGGGATCTTCTTTCGGCGGATCTACCCCCGCAAATAATCAAAAAGATAAGCGTGTTTAGAGATTTGTATATGGATCTTTTTAACGCGTCAAAATCTTTAGGCGCTTCGGAAACCGTAAAATACATAATCGAAAAATCGGGTTTTTCAAATCTTTATTCGGGAAGTGACGAAGAAGACTATAACCATCGTATGAACTTGGACGAATTGGTAAACGCGGTATCCGCTTTCGAAAAAGAAAACTTCGGCGCGGACCTATCGGCGTTTTTGGAAAGCGTATCTTTAAGTTCGGACTCGGACGAGATACAAAACGACAATTACGTTTCGGTTGCGACCGTCCACTCGGTCAAAGGGTTGGAGTTTAACGTCGTCTTTATCGTAGGGCTTGAAGAAAACGTTTTTCCCGCAAACGCCTATTCCAAGTCCGAAGCCGAGATAGAAGAAGAAAGACGCGTAATGTACGTTGCGATGACGAGAGCAAGAAAAAAACTCTACATGACAAACTGTTGGGAGAGATTCCGCTTCGGTAAAGTCGATTATAATAAAGAGAGCAGATTTTTGGACGAGATAAAAAGAGCCTTGCTCGGGGACAATTACAAACGCGTTACCGAGCGTGCGAGAACGTTGGCTACACCTCGTCCCCAGATCGCACAACAGCCAAAACAAGAAACCGTACCCGCTTATACGCCCCAATACGGCGAGAGTAAACACCCCGCACTCAAAGTGCGTATCGGACAAAAAGTTATACATAAAAAATTCGGCAACGGTACGGTTATTAAACTTGACGGCGATAACGCTTCGATCGTATTCGATAACGGAGTAGGTATCAAGACCCTTAACTTAACTATTGCGCCTTTGCAATTATTGGATTGATATTATGGCAGATTTGGTAAAAATGAGAGAATTGGTTGATCAGCTCAACCGTTACGCAAAAGAGTATTACGAGTTGGACGATCCGACTGTTTCCGACGCCGAATACGATAAGTTGTACGACGAACTTTTGTCTCAAGAAGCCGAACTCGGATTCGTTTACGACGATTCCCCTACCAAAAGAGTCGGCGGAAAAGTAAATCAAGGGTTTGAAACTTATAGACATAGAGAACGCCTTTACAGTCTTGACAAAAGTAAGACGAAAGAAGGCGTTTTAGAGTGGATGGAAAAAGCGGTAAAAGAAGGCGGAGACGGCATATTTTTTTCGCTTGAATACAAATACGACGGACTTACGTTGAATTTAACTTACGAAGGCGGAAAATTGATAAGAGCGACCACTCGCGGGGACGGTGTGGAAGGAGAAGTAGTTACCGAGCAAGCAAAAACGGTAAGGGGGGTTCCTTTAACTATTCCTTTTGACGGTACTATCGAGATATTGGGCGAGTGTATAATGAAATTGTCCGTGCTTAAAGAATATAACGAGAGTGCCAAAATACCTTTGAAAAACGCGAGAAACGCCGCTGCGGGCGGTTTGAGAAATCTCGACTATAACGAGACGGCAAAGCGTAAACTCAACTTTAAAGCGTACAATATCGGGTTTTATCAAGGTATATCCTTCCAAACTCAAAAGGAAATGCACGAGTTTTTGTCCAAATGCGGATTTGATACGGACGGATATTTTGAACTTATCCAAAAAGACGACGATTGGCCCTCAATGCTCGATAAAGTGGAAGAATTAAGACCAACGCTTGACTTTTTGATAGACGGTATGGTGTTTAAGGTAAACGATCTACACACTCGAGAAGAAATAGGTTATACCGAAAAATTCCCAAAGTGGGCAATAGCTTATAAGTTTAAAGCCGAAGAAGTCGTAACCAGGATAAACGACGTCGTTTGGCAGGTTTCGAGAACGGGCAAATTAAATCCTATTGCCGAACTCGATCCCGTAGATATAGGGGGCGTTAGCGTAAAAAGAGCGACTTTAAATAATTATTCCGAGATATTGCGTAAGGATATAAAAATCGGCAGTAGAGTGTTCGTAAGACGCAGTAACGACGTTATACCCGAGATTTTAGGCGTTGCCACGCATACCGAAGACTCAAAGGATATTCAAATACCAAACGTTTGTCCCGTTTGCGGGTCTCCTACCCAAACCAAAGGGGTGTTCGTTTATTGTACAAACGGTAGTAAGTGCAAAATGGGTATAATCGGCTCTTTGGTGCATTTTGCTTCTCGAGACGCTATGGATATAGAAGGCTTGTCCGATAAGACTTGCGAGCAGTTATACGATTATTTAGAAGTTTCAAAGCCGTCTATGTTGTACGACTTAAAACTCGAAGATCTTTTAACTTTGGATAAGTGGAAAGAGCAAAAGGCAAACAACTTGTTAAAGTCGATAGAAAAAAGCAAAAACACCACTCTCGATAGATTTATAATGGCTTTGGGTATACCCAATATAGGCAAAAAGGCGGCTACCGAGTTAGCGGACGAGTTTAAAGATCTTGACAAAATAAAAAACGCCACTCTTTTAGACTTGCTGTCAATTAACGATTTCGGCGATATAACGGCGGAAGGCGTCGTCAACTATTTTTCAAATCAAGAAAACTTACAAGAAATCGAAAAATTAATATCCAAAGGTATCGTTTTCGAGACAAAAAAGACCAATACGGACGGCGTGTTTTACGGCAAAAAAGTCGTTATTACCGGCAAACTTTCCACTCTTAAACGTTCGGTCGCGCAAGCAAAGATAAAGGAAGCCGGCGGGCAAGTTTCGGACACCGTCGCAAAGGGCGTAAATCTCGTAGTCGTCGGCGAAGACGCGGGCAGTAAATACGATAAAGCCAAAGCGTTGGGGATAGAAATCATAGATGAGACCGAGTTTTTAAAACTGCTCGGCGAAAAATAAAATTAAACGATAAAGGTCGAGAACTCTCGACCTTTTTTATCGTTTGTAATTACTACGTTTAATTCGGAAAGCCGTTAATTAAAAAGTAACTTTTTTATAAATTAAAAATCAAAAATCCGCCGTCCGTCGTATTTTTTCGCATATAATTAAGGAGTGGGTAAAATGCGTTGATTTTGGACGAACAACCGATGGTTAGCGTACTGACGTACGTGAGTCGAGACGCTGTGCTTGCTGCGCAAGCAATGAATTGCAACCTAACGGTTGCGTGAATTGACC